>Ga0214919_10000313_pt1 | contig 83013 bp, 69 predicted proteins | sample LL1503_MetaG_FD_177994 | JGI IMG/M metagenome (GOLD analysis project Ga0214919, IMG submission 177994) | Freshwater microbial communities from Lake Lanier, Atlanta, Georgia, United States - LL-1503 | ecosystem: Environmental > Aquatic > Freshwater > Lake | place: USA: Georgia | collected...
ACACATCAGAAGAATCAATCAAAAAATAAGTTTTTATCAACAAACTTGGGATGTAATTAAACCCGCAATCAAAGATTCAATGCGAAGCATGCTCGCCTCTAGCTAGGCTGAAAGTGCGAAACTCCTGCAATAGTAAATAATTCATGATTGAATTTAATTTCACACAAAGTCGCCATGCGATCTTTGCGAATAAACACTAAATCAATTTCGGCGCCTTTATTTAATTTAGAGCGCCAGTTATTAATGAAAGAAACAACATCATTAATTTTAAGAGCTTGGGCAATGAGCCAGGCTTCTTGAAAGCAAATATTTTCAAATGCATAAGCAGACCATTGATAAAATTTGGGCGTATTTAGCTGCTCTTGCCAATAATCTGGTCTTAAAGCTAATTGCTGGGATAGAGGGAAAATCCAATGCATATAAAAAAGAGAATAGTTATCAATGACTCGAAATTGCTGCTCTTTTTTATCATTGCCATAGGGGACAATGCCTTTAATAAATCCAGAGGCTTCTAGCTCTTCCAGTCTTTTAGTCAAAGTTCCGCCAGAGTTTAATTGGGTTGTTTTAGCGATTTCAGATCTCTGAAGTCCTTGATGAGTTTGGGCGAGAGCCTGAATAATTTTTTGATTATCTTGTGCCTGATCAAATAGGGCTTTAAATATTTTCTGGAATTCGTCTTTAAGCGGCGCTTGTTCGCTAAAGCATAGGGCCTGAATATTTTGTGCTGGAGATAAATCTTTGGACAGTAATTTTAAATAGTGGGCCACGCCGCCTGTTGCCATCGCGATTGATAAAATTTGAGCAGGAGAATATTTAAATCCCAGTTCTTTTAAAAAATCATAAATAACACAAAAGATTTGGCTGGGTATGATTTTTTATACGTAGCCAAATCTCAAATTGGGCGTATTTGTAGCCAATCTAATAAGGCTTCATCAATTTTCGTCATGATCGCCGGAGAGAGATAGCCCTCTGTTGGACAAACATTTTCTTTGGGGTAAGTCGCTACTTTATCAATCATGACATACGAGGTCTTTTGAAGCTGATTTTGTTTTCCTGGTTTAACCAGAATTCGAAAACTGTCTGCATTTTCAACCGCGCAAGAAGTAATGGGGCAGAGCGTGACGCTTTGAAAAGTTTCTGCCACTTCATCACTTTGAATCACCACAGCAGGGCGTGGTTTTGATGTGTAAGGGCCTTCCAAGCGGCAGAGTACAATGGATCCTCTGCGCATTATTCCCAGCCCCTTGTATCTTGGCCCTGACTCCAGGCTTTTGTTTGGGAGGTGTCTTCTGAAAAGGCGGCTGTTTGAGCTTTCAATCTGGAAACTTGCCCCGCTTTGTCTTTTAAGTATTCAGAAAGCGCGTTCATGATTAAAGAATTCATTTTTTCGTGGTGCATTTCAGCATAAGCATGGGCATGTTCAAAAAGCTCCGGGTCGTTCCATCGTATGCTGCTGATTTTATTAATTTTATTCATAATTTATTGACCTGCAAAAAATACAATTATTTTCAAATGTATTACATATCTGAATAAAAAACAAGCAGCAAAAACAAAGCAAAAATAAAAGCTTGAGCCCAACTTGGAGATCTGGCATATTGCGCGACCTTGCCAACAATAAGTAAGAATTATTGTGAATAAAGAAATAAATCAAGAAATTAAAAAAAGCTTTAAACAGCCAAAGTCTTTTTTTCTTTTGTGCTTTTCAGAGATCTGGGAACGTTTTGGGTTTTATATCCTGGCTTATCTCATGGTTTTATATACCCAGCAAGTGTTTAATTTCACAGACTCTCAAGCTTTTTTACAGTTTGGTGTGTTTAGTGGCCTAGTAGTTATAACGCCGTCTATTGGCGGATATATTGGCGATCATTTTTTTGGCTTAAAAAGATCTTTAATTTTAGGTTTGTTTTTATTAGCCATTGGTTATGGCTTGTTGGCTTTACCCGGAATTCAATTTTTTTACTTAGCCTTAGGTTTTTTAATTGTCGGAAATGGTTTTTTTAAAATTAGCCCAGCGAATTTATTAGCCCGAAGTTATAAAAAAAATGACCCTCGAATAGACAGTGGATTCACGCTGTTTTACATGAGTATTAATATCGGCTCTTTTGCAGCGACTATTTCAGCAGGTGTTTTATCTCAACTATTTGGATGGCATGTGGCGTTTGGCGGGGCTTCTCTAGGTTTATTAATCGGTTTATTAGGATTTTTAAAATATCGCTATGTGATTAAAGACATTGGGGTCCCGGCTTGTTTGAAAAAATTAAGTTTTTTAACTTATTTGAAAATATTTTTAGGGACTGCGCTGGCTATTTTTATTGCCATGCTCTTAATGAAGCACGCTGAGTTAACTACTTATATTTTTATCAGCTCGGCTTTATTAGTCGCGGCTTATTATTTATTTGAATTGATTAAATCTAATTCTAAAGATCGCCAGAGAATTTTAATTTGCCTGAGCTTAATGCTGATGGGTATGGTCTTTTTTACTTTGTATTACCAGGCGTTTATGTCGGTGAATTTATTTATTAATCGCAGTGTGGATAGAAATTTACTAGGGATTTTAATTCCCACACCCATCTTTCAATCTTTAAATCCTTTTTGGATTTTGTTTCTCAGCCCCGTGCTGGCCCATTTTTATAATAAAGCGGGGGATCGGGGAAAAGATTTAAATATTGCGACCAAGTTTTGTATGGGAATTTTAATTATTTCTTTAGGATTTTTTAGTTTAAAACTCGCCACTGTTTTAAATAGCCAGACAGGCGTGGTTTCTTTTGGATGGATTGTCTTATGTTATTTTTTATATTCCACTGGAGAGTTATTAATCAGTGCCCTGGGAATGGCCATGGTGACGAAGATTGCGCCTTTTAGAATGTTCGGCGTCATGATGGGTTCTTGGTATTTTTTTTCAGCGATGGGGGCAGCTTTAGCTAGCCATTTAGCAGATTTAGCGAAAATTCCAGAGGGCTTAAAAGACCCTGTAAAAATATTAAATATCTATGGCCATGCTTTCTGGGTGCTGGGCTGTATTGGTTTGTTTTGCGCTTTTCTAAGTTTTTCTTTAAGTCCCTTGATTAAAAAATGGATGGGGCAAAAAGATTAATTAAAGGGATTAGTTTGAGTGCTTAAAAATTCTATAAAAAAGTGATGAATTAAAGGGGGTGTCCCTGGTACAATCGCGCGCTTTTTTAAGGGGCTAGTTAATAGGGCTAGTTATTTTTTATTAATTTTTATTAATTTTTATTAATTTTATTTAGGAGCTTTTAAATTGAGTAAAACAATACAGTGCACTTTGTCGATTATTAAACCAGATGCGGTGAAAAAGAACGTGGTGGGTCAGATTCTGTCCCGTTTTGAACAGGCAGGTTTGGAAGTTATTGCTATTAAAATGAAGCAGCTGACCCGTGAGGAAGCCGAAGGTTTCTATGCTGTGCACAAAGAACGTCCATTTTTTAATGCCTTAGTTGAATTCATGATTTCAGGCCCGGTGGTTATTTCTGTTTTAGCGGGTGAAAACGCCGTATTAAAAAATAGAGATTTAATGGGTGCGACGAATCCTAAAGACGCAGCGCCTGGGACTATTCGTGCAGATTTCGCGGATAGCATTGATGCCAATGCCGTTCATGGTTCGGATTCTTTGGACAATGCAACGAATGAAATAGTCTATTTTTTCAAGCAAGAAGAAGTCTGCTTACGTCCGGTGAAACATCACTGTCATCATTGCTAGAGAATTAAGTAAAAAATTAATAAAGGCGCTGGAAATAATTATGTCGGATTTGTTAAACAACCCAGAAATTGTGTTTCAAAAACAGCCAGCGCCTGCTCTTAAAAATAATATAAAAATCAATCTATTAGGCCTATCACTCCAGGGGATGTCTGATTTTTTTGTGTCTCTAGGCGAGAAGCCTTTTCATGCCAAGCAGGTTATTAAATGGATTCACCAGAGACATGTTATTAATTTTGCTGACATGAGCGATTTGAGTAAATCTTTAAGAGATAAGTTAACTCAAGTCGCGGAGATTATTCCGCCCACAATTATTTTAAGTAAGCCCTCGGAAGATGGGACGCATAAATTTTTAATTCAAACAGCGGATAAAAATTCCGTCGAGACTGTTTTTATTCCAGAAGATGACCGGGGGACTTTATGCGTGTCTTCTCAAGTGGGCTGCATGCTCACCTGCACTTTTTGTTCGACAGGTACCCAGGGCTTTAACAGAAACCTAGCCGCGCATGAAATTATCGGGCAATTATGGATCGCCGCTCAGCAGTTTCGAGTGACCAATATTGTCATGATGGGCATGGGTGAGCCTTTGTTAAATTTTGACAACGTCGTTTCTGCTATGAGCTTAATGCTGGATGATTTTGCTTATGGTTTATCTCGACGCAAAGTGACTTTAAGTACCTCGGGTGTTGTTCCAGAGATTGATCATTTAGCTGAAGTTTTGCCGGTTTCTTTGGCTGTTTCTTTGCATGCGCCGAATGATTTACTAAGAAATCAAATCGTGCCGATTAATAAAAAATACAATATTCAAAGTTTATTAAATGCCTGCCAGAGATATTTAAAAGTCAGCCCGCATAAAGAAATTACCTTTGAATATGTGATGCTGGATCATATCAACGAGACGGAACAGCATGCTGAAGAATTAATTAATTTATTAAAAACTAATAACTTACCCAGCAAAATTAATCTTATTCCGTTTAATCCCTATCCGGGCGCGATTTATCAAAGGTCTAGTAATAACCGAATTCACCGTTTCCAGAGACAACTCTCTAACGCCGGTTTTGTTTGTACGATTCGAAAAACCCGCGGTGATGATATTGACGCGGCTTGTGGGCAGTTAGTCGGCCAAGTTCAAGATAAGACAACCCGTCAGGCTAAGCATCTGGAGAAAGTGCAGGGAAAATTAAAAATTAAAAATTAAAAATGAGGGTGGAGGGGCGAATTTTATATTCGTCCCATGAGATAGGGCGAAGGGTTATATGCTGAATAAAATATTTTTAATTTTTTTAAATATTTTTATATTTTTAAATATTTTAAATTTTTTAAATTTATCTGGCTGTGCGAATTCCCAAAATATTAATTCTCAAAATATTAATCAAACCAATTTAAATAAAGCCGTGAGCTTAAATATCCAACTGGGCTTTCAATATTTTAATTTAAACCAAAATAATTTAGCCCGAGAAAAATTTCAGAAAGCTTTAGATTTGAGCCCTAATTCTCCCAGTGCTAACAGCGCCATGGGTTATTTTTTATGGAAAGTAGGAGATATTAATTCAGCTCAAGATTTTTATAACAAGGCTTATTTATTAGCGCCTAATGACCCCGATGTGTTAAACGCCCGCGGGGTGTTTTTATGTGAAGTGGGGCTAGAAAATCCAGATAAAAATCAAAGTAAAAACCAAATTCAAGAAGCTTTAAATAATTTTTCACAAGCGGTGAAATCTCCAGGGTTTTTAGCCGTGGGCTTAACTTATCAGAATAGAGCCCAGTGCTTATATCAAAATAAAAATCTGGCTCAGGCTGAGATAGATTTTAAAAAAGCCTTATTAGAAGACCCTTTATTACCGCTGGCTAATTTGAGGCTGGCAGAAATTAGTTATTCACAAAAAGATTTTAAACAGGCGAAAGTTTACTTAAATCAATTTGAGTCCATGGCAGATCCTGTCCCAGAGTCGGTGAGATTAGAAACCGTGCTTGGGGTGAATAAAAAATAACCCATCGCCTAAGTGCCTGATTAAAACTTTCAGTCTAAGTTTGCTCGCCTAAATTCGGGCTTTAAAAATTTTGAAAGAATTTTGAGAGTTATTAAAAAAGAGAAATTAAAATCCATGAGTGCAAAAATTTACAACGCGTCTTCTATTGAAGTGCTAAGCGGCCTAGATCCTGTTAAAAAACGTCCTGGCATGTATACAGATACTTCAAGACCAAACCATTTAGCCCAGGAAGTTTTAGATAATAGTGTTGACGAAGCTTTGGCAGGTTTTGCGTCTGAAATTATTTTGACTTTGCATGCGGATGGTTCTGTCTCTGTCGAAGATAATGGCCGTGGGATGCCTGTGGATTTACATCCGGAAGAAAAAATCTCTGGGGTTGAATTAATCTTAACCAGGCTCCATGCCGGTGGAAAATTTGATAGCGATACTTACCAGTATTCCGGCGGCTTACATGGGGTAGGTGTGTCCGTTGTTAATGCGCTATCTAAGCGCTTAGAAGTCAAAATTAAACGTCATGGCTTGGAATATTTCATGGCTTTTGAGCAGGGCTTGAAAAAACAAGAATTAAAAGAAATCGGGACGGTAGGTAAGAAAAATACGGGGACTTGGGTGAGGTTTTGGCCCGAAGAAAAATATTTCGATACGGTGAAAATTCATGTTCAAAAACTGGCTTATTTACTCAGAGCCAAGGCGGTTTTGTGTCCCAATTTAAAAATTACTTTAATCGACGAGACTAAGAAAAGTACTGAAAAAAATACTGAAAAAAATACAGAAAGCTGGTGTTATGAAAATGGCCTAGCCCAGTACTTATCAGAAGCCATGGCAGATTTTATAAAACTTCCAGAAGAGCAGCCTTATTTGGGTCATGCCAAAGGCCAAATTGAAGGTCAGAAGGAAGAGGCGGATTGGGCTGTATTTTGGTTGCCAGAAGGGGGCGAATTAATTCAAGAAAGCTATGTGAATTTAATTCCAACACCTCAAGGCGGAACCCATGTGAATGGCTTAAGAACGGGTCTGACAGAGGCTGTTAGAGAGTTTTGTGAGTTAAGATCTTTGCTTCCCCGGGGGATTAAATTAACGCCCGATGATCTATGGGAAGGCGTCTCTTTTGTTTTATCAGTCAAAATGCAAGACCCCCAGTTTTCAGGTCAGACTAAAGAAAGATTAACTTCCAGGGGCTCAGCGGCTTTTGTGTCTGGTGTGGTGAAAGATGCGTTTAGCTTATGGCTAAACCAGCATACGGAAGCTGGGCAAATCTTGGTCGAATACTGGATTTCCATTGCTCAGAAAAGACTCAAAGCCAGTAAAAAAGTAATTAGAAAAAGAATTACCCAAGGGCCGCAATTACCTGGGAAATTGGCGGACTGTAGCTCGCAAGATACGGCCAAATCTGAATTGTTTTTAGTCGAGGGAGATTCCGCAGGCGGGTCTGCCAAACAAGCCAGAGATCGAGAATTTCAGGCGATCATGCCCTTGAGAGGCAAAATTTTAAACACCTGGGAAGTGTCCGTCGAAGAGATTTTAGGGTCGCAAGAAGTCCATGATATTTCTGTCGCGATTGGCTTAGAGCCGGGAGATTCGGATTTAAGTACTTTGAGATATGGGAAAATTTGTATTCTGGCGGACGCAGATTCTGACGGCGCTCACATTGCGACTCTACTTTGCGCATTATTTTTAAGACACTTTAAGCCCTTGGTTCGTGCGGGGCATTTGTTTGTTGCCATGCCGCCTTTGTATCGAATCGATGCGGGGAAAGAAGTTTTTTATGCTTTAGATGATTCGGAAAGACAAAGTATTTTAGAAAAATTAAAGAAAGAAAAATTCAAGGGCAAAATTAATGTGCTGAGATTTAAAGGCTTAGGCGAGATGAACCCGTCGCAATTACGCGAAACCACGATGGCGCCTGATACAAGGCGATTAGTCCAGTTGTTATTAACCGGCGATGAAAATCCTGAGCAAGTCTTAGACATGCTTTTAGGTAAAAAGCGGGCCTCGGATCGAAAAGCTTGGCTGGAGCAAGAGGGGAATCTGGCTGAGGTTTAGGGGGCTGGGTCACGTATTGTATCTGACGCGATGTTCGACTTTTCCAATGACTCAAGCTGCTGGGAATTAGCTGCTTAGATTTCCCCTCCCCCCGTCGAGGGCTTCCAATTAGCCTTAAGTTTTGCTTGAAAAATTTTGAATTGTACGGTCTCAGGGTAGGGGCGAATCTTGTATTCGCCCTTGGGGTGACTGCAATTTATTGTCTGAGAATAAGCCATCTGAGGCCCATTTTTCTGGGTTATGGCTGATGTACTCGCGAATAAAATACAGCTCATATTCGTTAGTAATTACGTGCTCCCAGTAATTGCGCTGCCACAATTTTCTAGAGAACGATGGCCAATTTTTTTGCTTTACGCCCTGAATATATTCATGCGTGGTGATTGATTTATCTGATTAAGTTTTACAATTCCATGCAGGTGATTAGGCATCACCACATATTCGTCCATCCAGGATTAAAATTATTTTTATAGTCGCGAGATCCGATAGAGGGCGAATACAAGATTCGCCCCTACCCTTTTCCTATTAGATAGCTTGATCCGAGACCGTAAAATTCAAAAATTTTCAAGCAAATAAATTTCCAGAGCAGCAGAAAAGAAAAAGCCACCAAGGTTGCGCATTGTTAAGAGGCGTGGTGGCTACGTTGGCGCGATTATAGAGAAAAATGAGTCTATGGATCAATCAAAATAAGAGAAAAAATATAAAAATATTGATTGGGATATGAAGGAAATTTGGCCGAGGTTTATGCTTCATATGATTGCGCTTCATAAGTATATGAAACATGTTTTATGAAATTGAAGATTCTGGGATTTTTAAGCGCCTTGCTTGCACCCCAAGACAGCTGGAGCCGCCGAAAAGTTTTCCAAGTAATAACTATTTCAAAGCCTGAGGCGGCAGGTGTCTTAATACTTTCCAAGCGGCTATTAAATAAATACACATGGACCATAAAGTTAAAATCGCCGCGAGATAGAGCAAGACAAAACCCAATAAAATAATCGGGTCTTGCGTGATATTTAAATCAGGGGTTTGAGTTAATAAAATTAAAATCGCAACCATCTGAACGGATGTTTTGATTTTGCCAATATAAGACACTTTGACTCGGGTTCTTTTGCCTAATTCCGCCATCCATTCTCTTAAAGCCGAAATTAAAATTTCGCGAGAAATAATAATCATGCCTGGAATCGCCATCCACGGCGTGGGGAATTCATAAATTAATAAAACCAAAGCGGCAGCAACCACTAATTTATCTGCCACGGGGTCTAGAAATTCTCCAAACGCTGAGCCTTGTTTTAAATATCTGGCTAAGAAACCATCTAACCAGTCTGTCAATGCCCCAATAAAAAAAATCAGTGCCACGAGCCATTCATGGTGAATAAAACTACAGAATCCAATAATCACAAAAACAGGAATTAAAAAGATTCGAAAGTAAGTCAGGCAGTTGGGAATCGTCCAGAAATTCATTGAGCAGGCTCCTTTGAAAACCGGGCGAAAGAATAGCAAACGAGGTTTCAAAGTCTACGCAAAAGTTCACGCAAAAGTTCACGCAAAAGTTCATGTTTTATTTATTTGGGTCCAGCTCCAGGTCCAGGTTCAGCTCCAATGCGGCCACTGTCGCGGAATGGCATTCCCAGGGCAGCCCTTTTGGCACCCTCTAATTTTCCTGCTTCATAAGCGTTACGAAAGCCTTGGTAATGAATATTTTCTAAAGAGGCCTTTAGTTCATTAATTTTTGCAGTTAGCTCTTTAATCTCAGTCTCCTTTTCTACGCGGTGAGCTTTGTAAACCTGACCAAGGTCGGTCAATGTTTTTATTTCTGTTTCGGCCCTTTCCAGCTTGGTTTTGCTTGTCTCCAGCTCAGCTTTCTTAGCGCTCATTGCTTCTTCATGGGCTCTGTCCGATGCGGCTTTTTCCAGCAAATGCGAGAGATATCGTGTCTGCGCCTGTTTTTTTAAATCTGAAATTTCAGCCTCTTTACTGGCTAATAAACTCTTACGATCTTCAATTTCTTTTCTCAGCGCTTCAGTGCTGGGTCCAGGTTCAGGATCTGTTTGAGTGCTCACTGAAGTTGAGGTTGCAGCTCCTGGTCTAGATGCCAGCTCTGCTTCAAGTGCAGTGATTCTTGAGTTTAACTCTGAGATTTTCTTTGTTGCCTTTTCAGCTTGCTTGGCTTTTTCAGCGGCTATTTTTTCCAGGGCTTTCTGAAGTTCGATAGTCCGCTGTGTTGTATCAGAAAGATGCCCTTTCAATCTCACTGTTTCTTCTTCCAGCGCTTCAGCTACTCGTGTTTTTTCAGCTAATAAATCTCTGACTTTTTGAATCTCAGCGGCATCCATAGCCGGGAGTGTGGCAGCAGACGCGGCTCCAGCGCTGGTTGGGGCTGAGGAGCCTTTTTCTTTTCTCCCTTTTCCTTTCTTTTTTCCTTTCTTTGCGGGTGTTTGTGCAGTGGATTTTTCTTCTTCCTCAATATCAATCAACTCTTTTCTGCGTGCCTCTGCCAGCTCTTCTTTCAGCGTCCTAATCATTGCAGTTTTTGCTAGCCCTTCTTGTAGATCTGGACTCTGCGCTGCTTCCATTAATAACTTGTGCATCTGAAGAAAGTGACGTGCAGATTTAGTTTTTAAAATAAAGAGGTCGTTTAGCCGTCCTTTAATAAGTGCAAATAAAATTATGATGCTGTCATCCAAATATGCCGCGCTTTCTTCTCGCGTTGGGGGTGGAGAAAAAATAAAAAAATTTGTGATATTGAGTATGAGAGGGATTTTAAAAGTAGGTGGTGCGGTTTGATAAAAACCTTCAGGATCATTAAAAGCCGTAAAAATTCTAGGCGCATAAGGGGGGCCTAGTTTCCGTGTATTCTGGTCATCAAGATATCGGCAATGAACTAATAAAAAATAAAGTGACGCTAAAAAAAGAATTTTGGTTTTGTTTTCACTTGGGTCTAGGTTCGCAATTTCCGCCATCACTCTTCTTGCATTTTCTTTGTTCAGGCAATCTGCGTGAAGATCAAGAGCAGTAGGAGGCTCTTTTTTAAGAAGTTCGTTTAAAAAGCCCTCTGCATCATCGTCTTCCACGCTGTTTAAGATGTCCTTGCAATACTGTGTAAAAGTAGCGTCATGGGGTTCTTCATCTTCAGCAGCTCCAGCTCCAGCTCCAGCTCCAGCAGGTGCATCGCTTTCTTCTTTTAAGTGACCTGACATATTTATTTTCCCCGTTTTTATTTTTTAGGCCCAGCTCCAGCTCCAGCTCCAGCTCCAGCTCCAGCTCCAGCTCCAGCTCCAGCTTCAGCTTCAGCAATATGCCGGTCATGGAAGAGGGCAGCTTGTCTTTGTCGCGCTATTTCTGCGGCAGTAGTGGCAGCGCCTTTTGCAAGACCGTCTAAATACCTTTGGGCCTTTTCTGCTTCAGCAGCTAGTAACAGCGTATTGAGTTCTAAAATCCGATCCTCGTTTTCTGCGCGCTCAGCTCCATAAACAGAAGAAATTAGGTCGTTCAGGTTTTTTATTTCTTCTCTGGCGCTCTCCAGCTCAGAATGCTTGGCATCCATGGCTTCTTCATGGGCTTTCTCCACTGCAGCTCTATCGCGCATTCGCGACATGATGAATTGTTGCTCCGCAGTCGTAGTCATGACCTGGCCTTGTAACTCTAAATTTGCAGCCTCAAGCTCTGCAATTCTTTTTCTCAGCACTTCAGTGCTGGGTCCAGGTTCAGGATCTGTTTGAGTGCTCACTGAATTTGAGGTTGCAGCTGCTGGTCTAGATGCCAGCTCTGCTTCAAGTGCAGTGATTCTTGTACTTAAGTCGCTGATTTGATGAGTGGCTCTGGCTTGTGCATCTTGAGCCGCTTTTGCTGCTTGTTTAGCCTGCTCTGTAGCTGCTTGACGAGCTGCTAATTGCTCAGCGATGGTTCTCTTCAAGGCTTCTTTTTCAGCGGCCATTGTTTCCAGGGTTTGCTGAAGTCCCATAGTCCGCTGTGTTGTATCAGACAGACTCACTTTCAATTTGCTTATTGTTTCTTGCAGCGCTGCAGCTTCTCGTGTTTTTTGAGCTGATAAATCTCTGAGTTTTTGAATCTCAGCGGCATCCATAGCTGGGCGTGTGGCAGCAGATGCGGCTCCAGCGCTCACTGAAGAAGTTGGGACACTCGCTGGCGCTGAGGGGCCTTTTTCTTTGTTCCCTTGTCCTTTTTTTCCTTTTCCTTTTTTTCCTGGTGTTTGCGCAGTGTGTTTTTCTTCTTCAGCAAGTTCAGCAAGAAGTGCTGCTGAGGCGCGCTCAGCGGCTAGTTCTCTTTCCAGGGTCTGGATCCTTGCTTCACGGTCTGCAGAAGCAGCAAGAGCGCTTCTCTCTGCAGCTGCTGCTTGTTCTTCTCGTTCTTTTTGTCGCGCCTGATCCTTCACTGATTCAATTAAAGAATTATGTATCTGAAGAATGTGACGTGCAGATGCAGTTTCAGTTTTTAAAATAGAGGGGGCGCTCAGCTGTCCTGTAATAACTGCCGATAAAATTGCGATGCTGTCATTCAAATATGCTGCGCTTTTTTCTGGCGTTGGGGGTGGAGAAAAAATAAAAAAAATTGTGATATTGAGTATGAGGGGGGGGGTTAACTTAGGCGGTGCGGTCTGATAAAAACCCTCAGGATTACTAACAGAATCATAAAAAGCCGTAAAAATTTTAGGCGCATAAGGGAAGCCTTCTTTGCCCTCATTTTGGCCGTCAAGATATCGCACATGAACTAATAAAAAATAGAGTGACGCTAAAAAAAGGACTTGGTCTTTATTTTCACTTGAAGCTAAAGAATCATTAATTTTATCTAGCACCTGGGTTACATATTTTTGGTCAATCAAATTTGCGCACAGATCAAGAGCAGTAGGGCGATTTGCGCTAAGAATTGCGTTTAAACAGTCCTCTGCGTCAGCCTCTTCCACGCTTCCTAAGATGCCATTACAGTCTTCTATGAAACTATTGTCATCGGGGTCTCCAGCTCCAGTGCCAGCTCCAGCGGGTGCATCGCTTTCAGATTGTTTTAGCAAAATATCTGGATCTGGATGATCAATGGTGGCTGAATTTAAGTTTTCTAAAGCCTGGATTAAGGGCTCGAGGGTCTCTGTAACCAAGAGGGGGTCTTCTTTTGAGAAAACTAATTTCTTTTCTTCAAATTCTGTAAGTGGGAGTTCACCAAGAACCAATTTTAAGATGATTGTTTTTTCGGCATAGGACTTTTCTCTTTGATTGATTAGAAAAAAACAACTAGCCCATTAATAACTGGGGTTATCAACTCTGGAGTGATGCCTTCACGAAGCCCGTAGCGGCCTCTTAAAAACAAATCAGAAAGCCCCTTTTTATAATGATTAGGCTCTTTCATTTCCCATGGCATTGGCTCTGGTAAATGCCCCTCGAAGGCCCTCAAAAAGTTTTTTAGCTGTTGTTCGTCATCTGTCGTCGTCACTGGGGCTTCACTAGTTGTAGCTCCAGCTCCAGCGGGTCTTTCCCCAAGAACGAGTCTTAGGATCATGCGTTTTTGTAAAGAGAGAGAGTCAATGCCGGGCTTTTCCAAAAATATAAAAAAAGAAAATAAAACGCCCAGTGTTCTTAATTTCTGGATTGGATCTGAATCGGGACGCCCTTTTAAAAATAACGCAAGGAGCGCTTTTCGCTGGGTTCGTTCGGGTGTTTCGGGCATCTGAGAAAGAATGCAAAAAAGATAAAAATGCAGCAGATAGAACTTACTGGATTGCAGTGCAGCTTCAATTTCTTTTAGCTGAACTTGCGTAGATTCATCGAGAGGAAAAAATGGATAAGTATTTGAATCAAGAAGATTTTTCATGCTTAGTTTGGAAGTGAAGTACTCCTGAGAAATCCATTTTTTTCAATGCATAGACGTGAGTGAATTTGAGCAATTGCATCAGTGACTGAGCCTGACATGATAATTTTTCCCCTATTAAAAAAACGGCGAGGGTATAAAAAAACCTGCTGGAAAGCAGTAGATTAAAATATCAGCCAGAAAATAAGCAGCTTATCTAAATAAAATAAGCTGTGCTGGTCATGATTTTGGATTGGGCTGACATTAATTTTTTTATTAAATAAGGCAGCGGGGCGGCGCCTTTAGATAAAGCCTGAGTGGCATGATTTTGTTCGTCTTCGCGCATTTTTAATAAAATCGCACGGCTTTTTAAATCATTGGGAGATATTTTTTCTAAATGCTGGTTTAAGTGCTTAGTCACTTGATTTTCAGTCTCGACCACAAAGCCCAAGCTGATTTTGTCACTGATTAAAGCGGCAGTGAAACCTATTAAAAAACTAGCGGTATAAAAAATCGGATTTAAATAGCTGGGAAGAGCGCCGAGTTCATTTAATCTGCTTTGACACCAGATCAAATGGCTGTTTTCTTCCAGGGCAGCTTGTAATAAATAGTCTCGCGTCTCTTGATTTTTAGCTAATAAAGCTTGGCCTTTATATAAAGCCTGAGCGCAAATCTCTCCCGTATGATCCACGCGGATTAGGCCAGAAGAAAGTTTGATTTCTTGGAGAGACAACTCCAGGTCAGGGATAGATTCAGCAGGGCTTAAATTATTTTTATTATTTAAATTTTTAACTAATAAAACTTTTAAGCCCTGATCTAATTCAATAATTAACTTATCCAGAAAATTATTTTTTATTTTATTTTTATTCATCTTCTAAGAAAGATCTCAAAGCCTCAGAGCGGCTAGGGTGGCGCAATTTTCTTAAAGCCTTGGCTTCAATCTGACGAATACGCTCACGGGTGACATCAAATTGTTTACCCACTTCTTCGAGCGTGTGGTCTGTGTTCATGTTAATCCCAAAGCGCATTCTCAAAACTTTGGCTTCTCGGGGGGAGAGGGTTTCTAGAATTTGTTTCATAGATTCATTCAGACTCTTACGTGTCGTTGCATCAATAGGGGCGGTAATACGATCGTCTTCGATAAAATCACCTAAGTGGGAATCTTCATCGTCGCCAATCGGGGTTTCCATAGAAATTGGCTCTTTGGCAATTTTTAAAACTTTACGGATTTTATCTTCAGGGATTTCCATTAGTTTACTTAATTGCTCTGGCGTGGCTTCTTTGCCTGTTTCTTGTAAAACCTGCCTGGAGATCCGATTTAATTTATTAATAGTTTCAATCATATGTACTGGAATACGAATAGTTCTGGCCTGGTCAGCAATCGATCTTGTAATCGCCTGACGAATCCACCAGGTCGCATAAGTTGAGAATTTATAACCACGGCGATATTCAAATTTATCGACGGCTTTCATCAAGCCAATATTGCCTTCTTGAATTAAGTCTAAAAATTGCAGGCCTCTATTGGTATATTTTTTCGCAATAGAAATAACCAATCTTAAATTAGCCTCGACCATTTCTTTTTTAGCCCGTCTGGCTTTGGCTTCACCAATCGACATTTTTCTATTGGCTTCTTTAATATCAGTGACAGAAAGCCGGGCTTCTTGAGCCGCTTGGGCAATTTTCTTCTGAGCATCTTTGATTTCTTTGGCGCGTTCGAGAATTTTGCTGGCATATTTTGCTTTCGAATTTTCAAACTGCTCGACCCATTTTCTATTAGCCTCTTGGCCTAAGAAACTTTCAATAAAATCTTTGCGAGGCATTTGAGCGTCATTGACACAAATATTTAAAATTATTTTTTCTTGATGACGAATGGCTGAGAGGGTGTTTCTTAATAGATTAGTCATGCCGTTAAACATCACGGCGGCTAATTTAAACGTTAAAAATTGCTCAGCTAAAGCTTCAACGGCTTTTTTAGTTTTGCTATGAGCCGCCCCATGTTTGTCTAAAACTACTTGATACGCCTGATATAAATTTTCAAATTTTTCGAACTCTTGAGCGACTAAAACAGGGTCCGGTCCCGTGTCCACTTCAGCTACGACAGCCTCGTCTTCTTCTTCAGGAACGGCGACTTCGGGTTCTGCAGATTCATCTTTGGCTTCTATTAAAACTACTTCTTCGATTTCAGGAATTACGGGGATGACTTCTTTAGTATCTTCTTCCGTCACAAAGCCAGAGATAATATCGCTCAAACGCCCGCTGGGTAAGCCTTCTTCATTTTCAATTAGGCTGTTTTTATAGGCTTCTAATAAGCGACAAATAACAGAAGGGTACTGAGATAAAGCTTCGCGAACTTTGTTAATCCCTTCTTCAATTCTTTTCGCAATGGCAATTTCGCCTTGGCGATTTAATAAATCCACGACGCCCATTTCACGCATGTACATCCGGACAGGATCCGTTGTTCTGCCTAGCTCGCCTTCAATAGAAGTCAGCGCCTGAGTCGCTTCTTCCGTTGCATCATCATCGCTATTCGTCGCTGGGCTGTTTTCGTCTAATAAAAGCTCATCGGCGTCAGGGGCAGTAGGGTAAACTTTAATCCCCACGTCGTTAATCATGACGACAATATTGTCAAACTGTTCGCTGTCTGTGATGTCATTAGGCAAATAATCATTGATTTCAGCATGGGTTAAATACCCTTGCTCTTTGCCCAGTGCAATTAATTTTGCAATGCGAGACGCGCCATCCTCAAGGTCTGAATCATTGCCATCGCGACCCTGAAGAATCTCTTCGTTATCTTTATTATTGTCTTGATAGTTGTTCATTTAAATTCACCTTGTTAAAAAATAAAATTGTAACAATTTTGTCAGTTTTTCGTCAGCCTGCCCTGGGCGAGGGGCGGGATTTTACTGATTTAAGCTAGGGCTGTCCATCAGCTTTATGTTCAGTGTTTTTTTTGATTATTTTTATAGTTATTTTTATAGTCATTTTTTATCTCTGTTTTTTTATCTCTGTTTTTTAATTTTAGATATAAATTTTAATAACGTTATTCAGATGTTTAATAACTTAGTTATTTTAATTAATAAACATACTTAACTTGCTGAAAAGAGAGATTAAAAAATAATTTTATTTTTTTATTTATCTTTTTAATAAAGCCCTTAAAACCTCTTTTTCTTCTGGAGTGAGCTCATGAAGCTTGGATTTTTCCATGAGTTTTAATAAAGCCAGCTCTCGGGGCTCTTGGATTTGCTTTAAGAGCATGGCTTGAATCTCTTGAAATATTTCTTCGGGATTTAAATTAAATTCGATCTGGGCTAATTGGGCTACTTTTTGTGAAAATTCTTTATTTTCTTTAAGATATTCAAAGAGTTGACCTGTATTTAAAGCAGAGGTTAAAGCAGGATTTAAATTAGAGTTTTTGCTTAAAATATTTAATATTTGGTTATAAAGTTTTTTGTCAGGAGAGTTTTCTAATAAAAAATCCTGGGGTAATTGGCTGATTTTTTGAGGATTTTGAATTAAATACGCTGTGATTTTTTCAATCGGGCTTAGTTTTCCAAGCACCATGGGTTTAATCACTAACTCTGGGCTTGTTAAGTTGTTTTCTAAATCATTTTTATTTTTCAAAAGTTGGCGTTTGATTTTAATGCTGGCTAAGCCCGATAGCTGGGAGATCTGGTCAATTAATAAATCTTTGTAGTGAGATTCGGGGATTTTTTCGAGATAAGGCAGGGCTAATAAAACTAATTGGGACTTGCCTTCGAGTATTTTTAAATTCAAACCCTGCGTTAAAACTTGCAATAAATAGTCTGACAAGCTTAAGGCTCCAGACGCTCTGGCTAGAAATTTTTCTTGGCCTTCTTGTCGAATTAAAGAATCAGGGTCTTGGTCTTCGGGAAGAAATAAAAAATTAATTTCTTCTTGGCCCGTAATTAGCCCTAATACATTATTTAAAGCCCTAAGAGCCGCCTGGCGTCCAGCCTGATCTCCATCAAAGCAAATAATTAATTTTTTGCAGATTTTAAAAATCGCTTTGAAATGGCTCTCAGAGCTCGCTGTTCCTAGGGTTGCCATTGCAAAAGGCAGGCCGTGTTCATGTAAAGCAACAACGTCCATATAGCCTTCGACCAAGATAATTTGCGTGATGGGTTTTAAGCTGCTTTCTGCTTTTCGGGATTCGTATAAGCCATATAAGACTTCGCCTTTATGGAAAATGGGGGTTTCTGGCGAGTTTAAATATTTGGGCTTGTCTAAATCATTTAAGACTCTGCCCCCAAAACCAACGACGCGACCTCGGCGATCATGAATGGGGAAAATAATCCGATGCCTAAATCGGTCATAAATTTTCCCTTGGTCGTTTTTCACTAAGAGCCCAGCGTCTAATAAAGCCTGTGTTTGATCTTCTGGAAAATGTTTTAGCAAAGCATCCCATTGGTCTGGGGCGTAGCCAATACAAAAAGTCTTAGCAATTTGGCCTGAAAGTCCTCTGGATTTTAAATAATCAATAGCCACTTGGGCATTCGGGTCTTGTCTTAACTGATGCTGAAAAAACAAAGACGCCTGCGCCATGATTTTATATAAAGTGTCCGTAGGGGTCTGAGAATTTTGAGAATCCTGAGAATCACTGGAGTTATGAGGGTTGTGAGAATTATGAGATTGCGCAGGGGTGAAATTTTCATAAATAATTTCCAGACCTAGCTGTTTAGATAATTCTTCGATGGCTTCGATAAATTCCAGGTGATCATGGTCCATCAAAAAAGTTAAGGCATTGCCATGCTTGCCACAGCCAAAACAGTAGAAAAATTGTTTTTCTTGATTGACTGAAAAAGACGGTGTTTTTTCTTTATGAAACGGACAGCAGGCTGAGTAATTAATTCCCTTTTTTTTAAGTGCAATACGCCGGCCAATTAAGTCGACGATATCAACGCGCTCTAGTAATTCTTGAATGAACCCTTGGGGAATTTTTTTGGACATGTTTTTTATATATTTTTTTATTTATTTAAATAATTTAAGCCAATAAATTTTTAACTTGAAGACTCACTTGGCTCATGTCCGCACGGCCTTGCATCTGGGGTTTTAATTTTGCCATGACTTGGCCCATGAGTTGGGGACCCGTGACTCCCGTATTTTTAATCTCTGAAATCGCTTGGGTAATTAAATTTAAAACTTCACTGGGGCTTAAAGCTTGAGGTAAATAAATATTTAAAATATTAATTTCAGCTTGCTCTTTTTCAGCCAGATCTAGTCTATTGGCCTCTGTATATTGTCTAATAGATTCACGACGCTGCTTAATCATTTTTTCAATAATTTGAATAATCTGATCATTGGTTAAAACAATTCTTTCATCGACTTCTTTTTGTTTAAAACTCGCCATCGCTAAGCGAATCGTATTTAATTTTTCCTGATTTTTGGCGCGCATGGCGTCTTTCATGTCTGAGTCGATTTGAAGTTTTAAAGAGCTAGTAGGGTTATTAGGGTTATTAGGGTTATTAGGGTTATTAGGGTTATTAGACATAAAGATATTTTCCCCATAATTTTTGAATTAAATAAATTAAATAACAAAGGCCTCAGTGAGGCCTTTATATTTTTTAGATTTTTAAAAATTAAAAATAATTAAAAATCTAGTAGAGACGCTTCGCAGTCTGTTGATCACGAGACGACTTTTTCAGGTGACGTTTGATCGCAGCAGCTTTCTTACGTTTGCGAACAGTCGTTGGCTTTTCATAGCACTCACGGCTTCTTAGTTCCGCCATGATCCCAGCTTTTTCGCAGGAGCGTTTAAAACGACGCAACGCGACATCGAAGGGTTCATTGTCTTTGATTCGTACGGATGGCATAAAGTTTCACCTGCCTTATAGGACGCCAAAAATTTAACCCAAATTTACTTTGGGGGGGATGAAAGGGTGCGGATTGTACTGTATCGTTCGCCCCTGATCAATTTTTATTTTTGTGAAATATTTTTTAATAAAACTTATGAAAATTTTAGGCATAGAAACCTCTTGCGATGAAACTGCTTTAGGCATATTCGATACAGAAACCAATAGATTATTAGGCCATGAGTTATTTTCTCAGATTAAACTTCACGCCCAATACGGCGGTGTGGTGCCAGAACTGGCTTCTAGAGATCATGTAAGAAAGATCAGTTTTTTATTAAATAATTTATTAGAGAAATCTAACTTAAAATTAAAAAACCTAGACGGCATCGCCGTGACTAAAGGCCCTGGTCTAGTAGGTGCTTTAATGGTCGGCGTGTCTTTCGCCCAGGGTTTATCTTTAAGTTTAAATATCCCCGTACTGGGCGTTCATCATATGGAAGGGCATTTATTGGCGCCCATGCTGGAAACTCCAGCGCCTAATTACCCCTTTGTTGCCCTACTAGTCTCTGGCGGACATACGCTTTTGGTCTGGGTAAAAAATTTAGGAGATTATGAAATTCTCGGAGAATCGATCGACGACGCGGTTGGTGAAGCTTTTGATAAAACCGCCAAATTAATGGGCTTGCCTTATCCAGGGGGTCCTGAGTTGGCTAAGTTGGCTGAATTAGGCAGGCCTGGAATTTTTAAATTTACCCGCCCCATGATTGACCGCCCGGGCTGCGATTTTAGTTTTAGTGGCTTAAAGACTCAGGTTTTAAATAGCTATAAAAATTCAGATCAGACTAGCCAAACTAAAGCTGATATTGCCCATGGATTTCAAGAAGCCGTGATAGACACTTTGAGAATTAAAATAGAGCGGGCCATGGAATTAACCCAATCTAAAAATTTAGTCCTAGCCGGCGGTGTCGCGGCTAATTTAAAACTTAGAGAAAAGATAAAAAATTTATCTTTAAGACAAAACTGGTCTGTATTTTTTCCAAGACCCGAATTTTGTACAGATAATGGCGCCATGATTGCCTATGTCGGCGCCATGAGATTATTGCGTGGTGAGTGCTCAGGCTCTGAAATTAGCGCCCAGAGTCGCTGGAGTTTGGGTGAGCTGTAATCATAAAAATTTATATCTCCCAGGAAACCAATTCGGTAAACTTCCCCGTTTTTAAAATTTTGATTTTTTAATATAAAACAGGAAGGTCCTCCATCATGTCCACAAATTTATCTAAAACAGATTTCCCTAAACAAGCTGCTGAATTTATTAGATCCAAGCTATCTGGTGAATTTAAAAACTTTCAGCCCAAAGTCGCTCTGGCATTGGGTTCTGGCTTGGGAGATTTAATTAGCGAAGTCAAAGTGGTTTTAGAAATTTTATATAAAGATTTACCCGGCTTTTTCCAGGGCCATGTCGCAGGGCATGCGGGAAGTTTGGTTTTGGGTTATTTAAAAAATATCCCCGTAGTTATTATGAAAGGCCGGATTCATTTTTATGAAGGCGCGAGTCCAGAAGATATGCGTGTGCCTATTCGAACTTTGAAAAATTTAGGCTGTGAAATTTTATTCATGACCAATGCCTCTGGGTCTTTCCATGAAGATCGCGGTCCTGGGTCTTTAGTGATGGTGACAGATTTTATTAATATGTCTGGCCGAAACCCATTAATGGGGCCCAATGATGATCAATATGGGCCAAGATTTATCTCTATGGAAAATGCGCTGGATCTGGATATAAGAAATTTAATATTAAAAACCGCCCAAGATTTAAAAATTAATTTACATCAGGGTGTTTATGTCGGTGTATCTGGGCCCATGTACGAAACACCTGCTGAAATTCATGTGTTTAAAACTTTGGGCGGAGATCTAGTGGGTATGTCGACCGTCGCCGATATTATTGTGGCCAGACATTGCGGCATGAAAGTTGCCTGCATAGCCGCTATTACCAATTTTGCAGCGGGTCTAAACCCAGTTGTTTTAACCCATGAAGAAGTCTTAGAAAATGCAAAATTGGGCGCTGGAAATTTAATTAATTTAATTAACACCGTGGTGCCCAAGCTATGAGTGAAGATTTAAATAAAAATTTAAAAAATATTCAGGCTATTCGGGGTATGAATGATCTTTTACCAAGCCAGTCTGGATTATGGGATTTTCTAGAAACTAGTTTAAAAAATACCGCGAAAGATTATGGGTATCTGGAAATACGCACACCCATTCTGGAATCTACGGATTTATTTAAGCGCTCTATTGGCGAAGTGACGGATATTGTCGAGAAAGAAATGTACAGCTTTCAAGATAAGAACGGCGATAACTTAAGTCTTAGACCCGAAGGCACGGCGTCAGTAGTCAGAGCTGGAATAGAGCATGGTTTGTTTTATAACCAGATCCAGAAATTATTTTATCTAGGGCCCATGTATCGCCATGAGCGGCCCCAGAAGGGCAGATATAGACAGTTTCATCAATTTGGTTTGGAAATTTTTGGGATCGAGGGTCCAGAGGCTGAGGCTGAGATGATTATCTTGGCCCATAGATTATTTAAAAAAATAGGGTTGCTAGATCAGGTCAAATTAGAAATTAATACTTTGGGTGAATTGTCTGAAAGACAGGAATATAAAAAAATATTAATTAAATATTTTGAAAATTTTGAAAATTTATTAGATCAAGACAGTAAAAATAGGCTCTATAAAAATCCATTAAGAATCTTGGATAGCAAGAACCCAGAGATGCAGGATTTGATTAATCAGGCGCCTAAGTTATTGGATTTTTTAAGCCCAGAGTCTTTAAATAAATTTAATAAATTTAAAAATTATTTAGACGCCGTGGGGATTAGCTATACAGTCAATTTAAGATTGGTGAGGGGCTTGGATTATTACGCTCATACGGTTTTTGAATGGGTGACGAGTAATCTTGGCGCTCAAGGGACGGTCTTAGCGGGTGGTCGTTATGATGGATTAATAGAGCAATTAGGCGGCCAGAAAAATCATGCCGTGGGTTGTGCTTTTGGAATAGAAAGACTGGTGTTGTTATTAGAAAATTTAAATATTAAACCCGCTGAAAATTCCCCTGATATTTATCTAGTCGCTGTAGGGCCTGAAAGTGTTTTAGTTAAAGCTTTTGAGATAGCTGAGAATTTAAGAAATTTAAAAAATAATAAAAATTTAAATCTAAAAATAGACATGAATCTGGCGGGTGGGAGTTTTAAGAGTCAGTTTAAAAAAGCAGATAAATCGGGTGCGAAATTGGCTTTAATTTTGGGCGAAGATGAAGTTAAAAATAATCAAATAATTATTAAATTTTTGAGAGAAGAGAAAGAGCAGGTGGTTGTCACTTTGAGTGAGATACAGGCTAAACTCTTGGCCATTTTTACTCAGGGAGATGAATGATGAAACCATCGGAAGCATTGCAGTTGCATCGAGAAGCAATCTTGAAAGTTGTTGCGCAAAACCATGCGATGAATCCTCGAATTTTTGGTTCAACTTTACTGGGAATGGATACCGATCAGAGTGATTTGGACTTGTTGGTAGATCCAACTTCTGAAACCACTTTGTTAGATATTGCAAGGATTCAATGTCACCTGGAAGATCTGTTATGTGTCCCGGTTGATGTTTTGACACCCAAAGCAATTCCAGAGCGTTTTCGAGCAGACGTTTTAAAAAGAGCCTCTCGGATATGAGTAATTTGGATCAATTGAGAATTGCTGATTATCTGGAGCATATTTTGGAAGCTATTGAGCGGATTTTTCGTTATATCGCTGAAGTTGAAGAAACTAGCTTTGAAGAAAATGACATGATGCAGGATGCCGTATTACGAAATTTTGAGGTGATTGGCGAGGCTGCCAGAAATTTAACGCGGTATCACCCTGAGTTTGTTGCTGAGTATTCGGACATTCCCTGGAAGTTAATGTATTACATGCGTAATCGTATCTCTCATGGGTATTTCAGTGTGGACTTTGAAATAGTCTGGAGAACGGTTGAGGCCGAACTGCCTGGGATGCAGGTAAAAATTAAAGAACTTGCTGAGTGTTATAAATAGATTTTTCTTGTGGCAATCTCTCTACAAAAGGTTACAGAAAGTGTGACTTTGTGTAGAGAAAATTTTTTTGATTTGAAAAGCTAGAAATATCCAAAATGATTAAAAAGATGGTAAAAAAAGCACAGATATGATTTTTTTACCCCCGAATTTGTCAGGAACCTGATATTTATACCCCTAAATTTGTCATGAATATGATTTTTTGCAGGGGTGAGTCATCTATAAAAAGATGCCCCTGAGCTCACACAGCATTTTCTTTTCCCTTTCTTTTCCCTCTGTTTTTAAGCTCCATTTTTGATTACTGTGCATCCCTTATTTTTTTAAGTTTTTTAAATTTTTAAGGGCCCGGCATGATCTATCAAAATATTTTACAAACCATTGGCGATACGCCTGTTATTAAGCTTAATAAAATCGGCAAAGATTTAAGCTGTGAGCTCTATGTCAAATGCGAGTATTTTAACCCCGGCGGGAGTATTAAAGACCGCATTGGGTATCAAATGGTTGTCGATGCTGAGAAGTCCGGAAGAATTAAGCCGGGGGATGTTTTAATAGAACCTACTTCTGGAAATACGGGGATTGGTTTGGCTTTAGCGGGTGCGGTGAAAGGCTATGAAGTGATTATTACCATGCCTGAAAAAATGAGCCGTGAGAAACAAGTAGTTTTAGAAGCTTTGGGTGCCAAGATTTACAGAACGCCGACAGAAGCCGCTTGGGATGCTTATGACTCGCATATCTCTTTGGCAAAAAGATTAAATAAAGAAATTCCTAACTCGCATATTTTGGATCAATACAGCAATCCCTCGAATCCCGGTGCGCATTATGAATTTACAGCGGAAGAAATTTTGAAAGATTTTGCTGGAGAAAATAATCAAGATTTAAATAAGCTCGCCATGGTGGTCATGGGTGCTGGAACTGGGGGGACCATTACGGGTGTGGCTAGAAAATTAAAAGAAAAATTGCCTGGAATTAAAATTATCGGCGCAGATCCCGTCGGGTCGATTTTGGGCGGCGGTGATTTGATTAGCTCTTACCAGGTTGAGGGCATTGGGTATGATTTTTTCCCAGAAGTTTTAAATAATAAATTAATAGATAAGTATGTGAAAACAGAAGATCAGCCGTCTTTATTAATGGCCCGAAGATTAATTCGTGAAGAAGGTTTATTTGTTGGCGGTAGTTCAGGCGCGGCAGTTTGTGCAGGGTTGGAAGCGGCGAAAGAGTTAAAACCGGGTCAAAAGTGTCTCATTATTTTGCCAGATTCGATTAGAAATTATTTGTCTAAGTTTGTGGATAATTCTTGGATGAAAGAAAAGGGGTTTGTTAATTAGTAAGCCCCCTCTCTGCCCCTCGATTTCATCTTCGGGTCTGTCTCTCCCGCGAGGGGAGAGACGAAATTCTATTGAGCAAGTGAGAAATTTATGAAAAAAAATACCCATCTAGACACCCATCTGGAAACAGACGCTATTCATGGCGGTCAATCTCCAGATCCCTCTACTGGCGCCATTATGCAGCCGATTTATGCGACGTCGACGTATGTGCAATCTTCGCCAGGTGTTCATCAGGGCTATGAATACAGCCGCTCGCAAAATCCCACCCGTATGGCTTTTGAGCGTTGTGTGGCTGTTCTGGAAAACGGCACTCAGGGCTTTGCTTTTGCGTCAGGATTAGCGGCGATTGGGACTATTTTAGAATTATTAAATCATGGGGATCATCTGATTGCCGTGGATGATCTTTACGGCGGGACTTTTAGACTATTTGATAAGGTCCGAGCGCGGACTCAAAATTTAAATTTTACTTTGGTCAATATGAACCAGCCCGGTGAGCTGGAGAAAGCGTTAAGACCCAATACTAAGATGATCTGGATCGAGAGCCCGACGAATCCCATGATGAAATTGGTAGATCTCGAAAAAATTGCTGAGTTTGCAAAGAAAAATAATTTGATTTCCGTGGCTGATAATACTTTTGCGACGCCCGTAATTCAGCGGCCTTTAGATTTAGGTTTTGATCTAGTCATTCATTCAGTCACTAAATATTTAAACGGCCATTCAGACATGATTGGCGGGGTTGTTGTGAGTAAGAGTCCTGAATTGGCTGAAAGACTGGGATTTTTACAGAACGCTATTGGCAGTATCTTGGGCCCCTTTGATAGTTTTTTGGCTTTAAGAGGTTTGAAAACCTTGCCTATTCGCATGGAGCGGCATTCCCAAAATGCGCAGTTATTAGCTGAATATCTGGAAGCGCACCCTAAAGTTCAGAAAGTAATTTACCCAGGCTTAAAGTCTTTTGATCAATATGATTTGGCCCAAAAGCAAATGAAATTAATGGGCGGGATGATTTCTATAGTTTTAAAAGCAGATCTAGCCGGAACAGTGAGATTCTTAGAGCAGTGTAAAATTTTTGCCTTGGCTGAAAGCCTAGGCGGTGTGGAAAGTTTAATAGACCACCCAGCCATCATGACTCATGCGTCAGTGCCCAAAAAGATGCGAGAGCAATTGGGCATCTTGGATAGCTTTGTGAGAATTTCTGTGGGCTTAGAGCATATTGAAGATTTAAAGCAAGACTTGGATCAGGCGCTGGCGGTAATTTAAACAAATTTAAAAAACTTAAAAATATTTCTTTCGGCAGGGTTTTTCTATAACTTCGCCGTTTGTTTTTTTTTTGGTCTTTTTTTATTGAATTTAAGGAGTGAGTTCAAATGTCAGGAGCTAAGTCAGGAGCTAAGTCAGGAGCTAAGTCAGGAGCTAAGTCAGGAGCTAAGTCAGGGGCTAAGTCAGGGGCGGAGTTAACTAAGGTAAAAATTGGGTCTTCAGAGTGGTTTGAAACGGCCTCGCCTGAAGAGACGGCTGAGTATCATAAAAAAATGATGCGAGATAATGCGAATTTTGTGATCGCGCATTTTGGTAGTTTCTTGGCTGGATTTTTTGTGGGGACTGATGTGCTGGATGTGCCAAGTTATGGGGCTGTTTCAGGGTGTGTTATGACGAGTTTAGTCACGGGAATGTATGCGCATGTTCCTGATGCGGGTTCTCCTGTGATGGTTCGCCTATGTCCTTGGCTTGCTCCACTATCTGCAGAATTGATAGGGCGTGTGCTGTTTGATCTAGATCCTTTTTTAGGGGCTTCACTTGGATTTTTATCTATTGGTGGAGTGAAAATAATTTATATGTGGGAATCTCTAGGTTTGTTTTTGCCTGCGTCTTTGCTGGTTTTAAGTACAACCTCTGCTTATTTTTTCCGTATCTCTGAATTTTCTGCCATTGCGGCTAGTTTGCTCTTCCTTGGTGGAGGGAGTCTTTTAGGTGAAGTGGTGTGGGGTGCTTTTTCTCTTTTATTTTCTGCTTTATGCGCAAGTTGTACCCTTGGAGTGCTTTCAGTTCAGGCTGTTTATTTAGGGTTTAAATCAGCAGTGATGGGTACACTTAAAGTCTGTTCTAAATCTGTTGGGCAATTAGCGGTCAGTAAAGAGCTGGTAAGATTACAAGCACAGCATCAGAAAGCTCTTGAGGATTTGAGAGAGAAGGATGCTGAATTAGCAGAATTAAAAACAAAACCAAAATCAAAATCAGAAATAGTCACTGCGAAATCTGCTGGAAAAGGCCCGGAAAAATTAGAGTCAAAAGTAGTTGAGTTGAATGCTCAAATTCAAGCGCTTAATAGACAGCTGGAAGCGGCCCAAAGAGCTGAAAAATCCAGCCATCAGCAACTACAAAGAGCTCAAGCAGGGGCAGGGCAGAAAGACAAAGAGTTAGCTGGGAAGTCTGGAGTAATTCAAGCGCTGGAGTTAAGAATTAGTGAGTTATCTGGAGAGATAAAAAGATTAGAAAAAGCCCTGGAAAAACCGCTGGAAAAACCCTTGGCAGAGAGAGTTTCTAGGCCTGTTAAGTTGCCTCTGGAAAATGTTTCTGGGGTTGCTGTTGTAAGCATTGCGCCAGGGGAGAGACGAGCGCAAGAAGGGCAAGCCGGTGCTGGAAGTTCAGGTGATTCCAGAGAGTCCTCTACGATTACAACTAGTAGGTCTGCAGGGCCTGTGGTTCATGTGCCTAAGAGTACTTTAGAAGCTCAGACTATCGAGCAATTATCGGCTCACAGGGATCGCTTAAAAGCTGAACTTGCTGCGAGCCAAGCTCATGGAGAGGCATGGATGGGAGAATGTTTGGTTTTAAGAGGAAGACTATCGGCAGCTCAAGCTGCTGTTTTTGCGCCCTTGCCTGGTGGGGCGGGAGTGCATCAGTCACCCTTGTCGACTTATTCTCCAGGTCCCATGGGCTACCACCACCAGTAATTTAGCGGCGAAAATAGGAGAGAGTGATGCCGGGTCGTTTTTTTAAAAATTTAGTGGGTGGGGTGATCCTTGCTGCTATTTCAGGAATTTTTTCAGGAATTTCTGAGACTGTTTTAAAAATCCTCACCGCGAGTGCTCGCGCTTTTGGAGATGCGTATGGGCGAACGCAAGCGCATGTTTATAGAAAGCGCTTAGAAGAAGTTGAAAGGCTTTATAAAAAAGATCAAAAATCATGGCTTGCGGCCACTCAAAGGCCAGCTCCAGCTCCAGCTCCAGATCCAGCTCCAGGTCTTAGACGCTCTCGAGGAGATTCTCTCGATAGTTTGGGCAGTGTTGGCAGTGTTCACTCTGTAGATTCTTTGGATTCTCTAGATTTAAGAGTCGATTCTGATGATTTGAACAGGGCGATGACGGGCCTTGCACGCACGCAATCTGAGCTACAAAAAGCAGGGGCAGAATTGGAAAAGGAAAGGGCAATGCAGGGGCAGCTTCAGCATCAGGTCCAGTGCTTAGAGTTCTGTGTCGCTCGAGAAATGACTGACAGAAAGGCAGCGCAAGCTGAAGTAACAGATTTAAAAAATAAACTAGCGGATTTACTGCCTCAGATAAGCAGCCTTCGAGTTCAAAATACAGAGTTGGCTAGGCAAGTTGCAGAGCAAAAAATAGAAATGGCTAGAAAGCTAAGCGCGGGGTCAACACCTGGATCAACACCTCCTGGAACACCGCCTGAAAGAAAGAGTTCGGGAGATTTTTCAGTAGGGAAAGCAGCAGTAGGGCGTTGCCTTGCTTTTTCATTGACGCCTCCTAGTTCGCCGCCGGGATCTTCTGCTCGCTCTCTTCATGCTGGAGCTGGAGCGGGAGGGAGCTTTCCACCTCTCAGTCCGCCGTCTTCAGCAGGTTCTGGGGGTGATGTGTGGCTGGGTGGTAGAAGACGATCTTTTGGTGATCATCCCAGAACTGATTTACTGGGGGCCGCTTCAGGCGTTGTCGGTGTAGCTTTTTTCCCCCCTCGGCATCCCCCTTCTGCCACTGCAGCATCTCCAGGTTTTGCTGTGCCAGGATCTCCCGCTCACGTGAGAGATATTGATCAGGCCAGAAATTTATTGGGATAAGTTAAAAAAATTAAAAATTAAAAATTAAAGATAAATAGGGAGCGGTGATTGCTATGTCAGGTGGGTCAGGTGGTTCAGGTTCAGATCAAAAAAGTTTAGAGGGAATGGCGGGTGCTGGAAGTGGTGCTCGAAGTGGTGCTGGAGATGAAAAAGCTTTAGAGCAGCCTTCTCCTGAGAGTACCTTGCATATGGTTGTTCCCAGGGCGCTTCAGGGTTTGGTAACTTATGTTTTGCTTTTGATCGCAGAAGAGGCGCGTTTAGAGCCTGAAGTAAAAAGGGTCCCCAGTTCATTGGCTTCGTATCATCAAAAAGTGATCAGAGCTTCTGTGGCAGCGCATGTTCGCATTTTTAATATTCATTTGTTGCCGACAGAGATGCTGACATTCAATGAAAAATTTCTTCGTCAGATTCATTGCATTCATAAATATATTTCTATGCTTTTATCAGTAGATGTTTTAAGAACAGATTTTCAGATTTTCTTTCTGTTTGTGCGCTTCGTTCATGCTATGCAAGCGAGGCTAGTCAGCTTTGATGAATACAATCAATTTGATGAGTTTTTTAGAAATAATGAAGTATTTAAACAGCACCCAAAGCGCGCGGATTTAATAGATTATTTATTTCGTAGCTGTGTTCTGGGTCAGGGGTTGGATTCGCATCTTAATTTATCTCAGTTGGCTGAAGTGATTCGATGTTTTCAATCTTTTCCACCGAGGGCGCCTGATTTTCGTTTATTTATGGCTAGCCCTACTCAATTCGCTTTTGCCATTAGTCTTGCAGATTGTTGCAGTGCTTCTATCACTAAAAAAATAGAAGCAGGGGCTTCGGGCAAAGAAGTGGCCAGTAAAGTGGCTAGTGATGCCGTTAGTGATTTGGATGTTTTAAAACAAGAAAATTTGAGATTAGAAAAACAGCTCGCGTTATTGCGGGGGGAAAAGCTAGAAGCACAAGAAAAACCAGTAGTGCTGAGTAAAAAAGCGCAGCAAAAAGCGCGACAAGCTGCTGCGAAATTAGAGGCAGAAAGAAAAGAAATTGAGCGTATTCCAGGTCTAGAGGCAAGCTTGAAAAAGCAGATGGAGGATCTGAGAAAAGAGAGCGCTAGAGCTGAGGGCTTGTCAGCAGAAAATGTTTTATTAAAACAAAGAGAAGCGGCGTACTTAGATCAAATCAAAACCTTAGAAGAAGAGCGAGATCGGCTGAAGCAAGAAAAAGCTGATCAGAGTCGAGATTTTTCAAGAAAATTCACCACCCAAGCAGGGAAAATTAGCGCGCTCACAAAAGAAATAGAGACCCTGCGCCAAGCGCTGGAACAAGCGCTGAAAGAGAAAGAGCGCACAGAGCGAGATTTGATAAAGAGAAGTAATGGGATAATTTTTAAGTTGAAAGCTCAACGTGAACAGCTACATCAAATTTGTCTGAGTCTGAAAAGAAGACTGGAGGAAGGGCAGGAACGGGATGCAGAGTGCAGAGCGTTGCTGGGTGTTCTTGGTCCCGAGGGTGTCCCACTTCCAAGGGGGGCGCATGCTTGGCGGGCTCACATCCAAGTTTCAGCAACGGCAGCGGCACCTACAGCGCCTGCGACGCCTTAAGCGGCAAGTTTTTAATTAAGCATCATCATCAGGTCTTGATTTTTCTAAGAGCTGAGTCGGGGTTATTTTAAAAATATTGCAAAAGAATGATAAAATAGGTATAATTTAAGCATGAAATTTGAATATGACCCTAATAAAAGCCGTTCCAAAAAAGAAAAGCATGGCATTGACTTCGATGAGATACAGGCGCTGTGGAAAGATGTGGAGCGTTTAGAAATTCCTGCTAAAAATTTGGACGAGCCAAGATATTTGATTATTGGTGTGATTGAAAAAAACATTGGTCTGTCGTAGTGACTTATTGAGAGGACAATATTCGTTTGATATCAGCACGGCGATCTCGAATAGAAGAGGTGGAAATATATGAAAGCTACTAATTTTGATAAAAAATTTGATGACGGTGAAGAGGTGATGGAGTCTCTTGATCTTAGTAAGGCGAGACGCCCTGGATTAGAAGTAAAGCGAATCAATGTGGATTTTCCTGAGTGGATGATTGCCTCTCTTGATAAAGAGGCTCATCGTATTGGAACGACTCGACAGTCGCTCATAAAATTTTGGATTGCAGACAAGCTTGACCATGCGGCAAGTTTTTAATTAAGCATCATCATCAGGTCTTGATTTTTCTAAGAGCTCAGCAGGGGTTAGCACTGCTGGGCCTTGGTCGTTTAGCTGGGGATCGAGGCCCGTTCTGTAAATTTGATTAATAGAATCTCGCAGTCCTGCTATTTCAGACTGAATCTGTCTTTTATAAGTCTCCAGCTCTTGAAGAATTTTATAAACTTCTGCTTCGGACTGAGTTTTAACGGTCACGATTTCTTGGTCGGTTAAGAGCTGGGTTTGGTGAATCTCATGCTTCACTAAATCAAAAGCCTCTTGGGCTTGCATGGATTTTTCATGCGCTTGGTCGAATAAAGCACGCATGGATTTAATTTGTTGAATTAATTGCTCTTGAATTTCTGTCATTGGGGCCGTAATCCTTATAAAATGCCCGACTTTTCTTAAGTTTGTTTAAGACAGTAATTTTTGGGGGCGGGAAAAAAGTGGGGCTATTTTCAAGGTTTACGAGCAAAAGTAAAGGCAATGTAGAGCCTGTGGATATTCCAGGGGAAATTGACAATAAATTAGAGAGCATGTCTGTTATCCAGCCCCCTCTCTGTCCTTCGGTGTCGCAGGGGGAGAGACGAGATCCAGAATTAGGCTGGTTTGGGAAATTAAAACAGGGCTTATCTAAAACTCGTAAGATCTTTGGTAGCTCTATCTCTAATTTAATTTTAGGCCGTAAAGAAATAGACCAAGATTTATTCGAAGAGCTGGAAAATATTTTACTCAGTGCGGATGTCGGCATTGAGGCGACCACAGAGATTATTGAAAATTTGACTAGTCAGACTGAACGGAAAATTTTAAAAGATCCCGAAAGTTTAATTCAGGCTTTAAAAACACAGCTTAAAGAAATGCTCAAACCCATCGAGCAAAATTTAATAATGAATAAAAACAAAACCCCCTATGTAATCCTCATGGTTGGAATTAATGGCGCAGGAAAAACAACAACGATTGGGAAATTAGCCAGGCAGTTTCAAGATCAAGGCCAGTCTGTTTTACTAGCTGCTGGAGATACGTTTAGAGCTGCGGCCGTCGAGCAATTAGAAATCTGGGGTGAGCGAAATAAAATCGAAGTCATTTCTCAGAAAAATAATGCAGACAGTGCGTCAGTGATCTTTGATGCTTTAACGAGAGCCCGCGCTAGAAATATAAATATTGTCATTGCTGATACCGCTGGAAGATTGCATAACAAGCAAAATCTCATGAGTGAGTTAAATAAAATCGGTCGGGTTATGCAAAAATTTGATCTGGAAGCGCCTCATGAAGTCTTATTAGTTTTAGATTCCACGACGGGTCAAAATGCTTTAATTCAGGCCATGGAATTTAAAAAATCAGTGAATATCTCAGGGATTGTTTTGACTAAATTAGATGGGACAGCCAAGGGCGGAATTTTATTCGCCATTGCGAAGAATTTAAAAATCCCCGTGAGATATATCGGCGTGGGTGAGGGGATTGAAGATCTGAGAGTATTTAATTCAGAGGATTTTGTAGAGGCTATGTTTGATTGATTTTTGTAGCCTATGGGCTACAATATCTTTGTTGGATGTCAGGGGCCATGGATGAAAATACTAAAGTATTATAAAACCAGTAATGGAAAAGAGCCTTGTAAGGAATGGTTGTCTGGCTTGAAAGATTTTGTCGGAATGGCTCATATCAATAAACGTTTGGAGAGATTATCTCTTGGTCAGAAGGGTGATTCTGAGTCAGTAGGTGGAGGCGTTTTTGAGTTGCGCGTTCATTATGGGCCTGGGTATCGACTGTATTATGCTGAACACGGCCAAGAAATTATTATCCTTTTGTATGGTGGGAATAAAAAATCACAACAGAGAGATATTGATCGAGCGATTACATATTGGAAAGATTATTTGGAGCAATATCATGAAGGAAGTATCAATTAGACAAGTCAGTCAAATAACAGGGGACTATCAAGAATGGTTGATAATCCATCTGAAAAATAAAAAAGCTGCTTGTGCACATTTACAGCTCGCCCTTGATGAGTATCAGCAAGATGGTGATAAAGAAGCTTTTCTACTCTCATTGCGACATGTTGCTTTGGCGCAGGGTGGTATTGCGCATTTAGCTCATGAGACTCATTTAAACCGTGTGAGTTTGTATCGATTATTGTCTGGCAAGGGCAATCCAACACTCGATACAGTCACCATAATTTTGCGAGCTCTTGGTTTGAAAATGAAACTAGCTATGTGTTAACTGACCGCAGAATTTTATTTTTAATTCTCTTCCAGCGACATCAAGCTCGCATTGCCGCCACTGGCTGTGGTGTCTTCAGTCATACAGCGTTCTGTACAGAGCTTTAATAAATAATGCGGGCCGCCGGCTTTAAATCCAGTACCAGACAAGCCCTCGCCGCCAAAGGGCTGAACGCCAACCACAGCACCAATCATGTTTCTATTGATATAAATATTTCCAGCTCGAATATTTTGAGCTAAATAGCTGACTTTCTGAGTAATCCGGCTGTGAATCCCAAAAGTTAAGCCAAAGCCTGTGCTGTTTATTTCTTCAATCACTTTATCTAATTCAGATTCTTTATATTCAATAATATGTAAGACCGGCCCGAAGACTTCATGAGTTAAGTCTTTAATCGATTTGATTTTGAAAATCGCAGGGTTAATAAAATAATTTTTATTTAAATTATTTAAATTTTTTAATTCAAAAATTAACTCGGCTTTGACTTTCATTAAATCAATATGCGCTTGAAGATTTTTCTGAGCCTCTTGGTCTATGACTGGCCCAATATCTGTGCTTAATAAACTGGGGTCGCCTAGAGATAGCTCAGCCAAAGCCCCCGTTAGCATTTTTATAATCACTGGTGATATCTCTTCTTGAAGATATAAAACCCTTAAAGCAGAACAGCGCTGTCCTGCGCTATCAAAAGCGGAAGATAAAACATCTCGAACGACTTGTTCTGGCAGGGCGCTGGAATCTACGACCATGCAATTTTGTCCGCCAGTCTCTGCAATTAAAGTCGCGATCGGGCCTGATTTTTGTGCCAAAGTTTGAGAAATCATTTGAGCCGTTTGATTCGATCCTGTGAAAATCACGCCGTGTATTTTTTCACTCTGAGTGAGCGCAGCCCCTATAGTTTCTCCAGGTCCTGGTAAAAACTGGACCGTATTTTCCGGCACACCGGCTTGGTGTAAAAGTTTGACAGCTACGTAAGCAATCAAAGGCGTTTGTTCAGCAGGCTTGGCTAAGACGCTGTTACCAGCAGCCAGCGCTGCCGTAATTTGGCCTAAGAAAATAGCCAGTGGGAAATTCCAGGGGCTGATACAGACAAATATTCCACGACCATGTAAAGACAGTAAATTTCGCTCTCCTGTCGGGCCGGGTAATAGGGTCGGTTGGCTAAATAATCTTAAACACTCAGCGGCATAGTACCGACAGAAATCAATGGCCTCGCGAATTTCGCCAATAGAATTAGATAAGGTTTTTCCGGCTTCTTTAATACATAAAGCTAATAATTCCGGCATGTTATTTTCTAAAAGATCAGCCAGTTTATTTAAGCACTCTGCTCTTTGAAAAGCCGGTGTTTCAGACCAGGTTTTAAATCCTATTTGGGCTTGTGAGATAGCCTGATTTACTTCTGGAATACTGGTGTTTCTAATTTGGCCAATAAGCTCTCCAGTGGCTGGATTAGTAATATCTTGGGTGTGATTTAAATTATTTAAATTATCTAGATTATTAAAATTAGAAATTAAGGGGCTGGCTTGAATATTTTTAAATTTATTTTGATTTAAATAATCTGACATGGAATTTTTTAATTGCTCTAAAACTAAGGGGTCAGATAGGTCAATGCCTTTGGCGTTCATGCGCGATGCTCCATAAATAAATTCGGGGGAAGGGATTTTGGGGTGGGGTAAATAATCTAGATTTTTAGCTTGATCCAAAGGGTTTTCTAAAAGTGCTTCGATGGGTAATTGCTCATCCATGATTCTGTTAACAAAAGAAGAATTGGCGCCGTTTTCTAATAATCTTCGAACTAAATAAGCGAGTAAGTGCTTGTGAGTGCCAACGGGGGCATAGATTCTGCAGGGAATATTTAAATTATTTTTGCCAACAATATGGTCATATAAAGCCGCACCCATGCCGTGTAAGCACTGGAATTCAAAGTCTGAGTAATTATTTAAATTTTTCGCCATATTTAAAATCACAGAGAGCGTGTAAGCATTGTGAGTGGCAAACATGGGGTAAATATATTGGGTGTTATCTAAGATTTTTTTCGCGCAAGTTAAATAAGAAACGTCCGTATAAATTTTTCTCGTAAATACGGGGTAATTAGCCAAGCCCAGCACTTGAGCCTTTTTAATTTCGCTATCCCAGTAAGCGCCTTTGACTAGTCGAACCATTAATCTTTTTTCAGATTTTTTAGCCAGATTAATTAAAAAATCTAAGACGTAAAAAGCCCTTTTCTGATACGCCTGAACGGCTAAGCCCAGACCCTGCCAAGATTTTAAATCTGGATCCAGCGCTAATTTTTCTATGAGTTCTAGAGAAAGTTCGAGTCTTTCAGATTCTTCTGCATCAATGGTTAAGCTGATGTCATAGTCCTGGGCTAAAAGACATAAATCTTTAGTGCGAGCCAGTAATTCACTTAACACTCTTTCTCTTTTAAATACTTCATAACGCGGATGTAAGGCCGATAATTTAATAGAAATTCCAGGTTTTTGACTTAATTTTGGGCTTAATTTTTGAGTGTCTAATTTTTGAGCTTTTTGCCCAATCTCATGAATAGCTTGCTCATAGGTTTTAAAATAATGCTGAGCGTCTTCTTGGGTATAAGCGGCTTCGCCTAGCATGTCATAAGAATAAAGATAGCCCTGGGCTTCTTGCTTCTCAGCGCGTTTCAAAGCATCTGAAATAGCTTCACCCATGACAAATTGGGTGCCCAGTATTTTCATGGCTTGTTTAACCGCTTGTCTAATCGTCGCCTTGCTATTTTTATTTAAGAACTGGGACAGGTTTTTTTTTAATTTGCCTTCGGGCCAGCGCTTAGGGTCTAAAATTTTTCCAGTCAGCATCAAGCTCCAGGTGGCTGCGTTTACAAAAAAAGAAGGGCTTTTTTTAAAATGCTCTTCCCAGTTGCCCTGACTTATTTTGTCCTGAATTAAATAATCCACAGTCGCGCTGTCTGGGATTCTTAATAAAGCCTCGGCAAGGCACATGAGGGTAATGCCCTCAAAACTAGATAAATCATACTGGGCCATAAACGCATCTAAGCCGCTGTTAGATAATCTTTGAGCTCTCACTTTTGAAATTAAATCATGCGCCTGAGATTTAATTTTAGAAATATTATCTGAGCTAAAAGTCAGCTCTGGTTTAATAAAATTAACTAAATTTTTAAGTAGCTGGGTTTCAGGGGCTCGATAAGATTTTTGAATCTCAGGGCTAAGATCAAAATAATGAAAATCAGTAAAAAATTTAGACATGTTTCCAGCTCGTTAAAATAAAGGCGGGGATTGTAAAGAGGGGTCTTGCTAGTATCAAATTGGGCATATCAAACTGGGTATATCTAAATTATTCCCGATGGTAAGATGCGGCGCTTTTTTATGATTTATAAAGCAAGAGATACTTATATATATAGGAGAATAAAAAATGACGATGTTAGTAGGCCGCATGGCTCCAGATTTTACAACGGCGGCTGTATTGGGCGATGGCAGTATTATTAATAATTATAATTTGAGGGAAAGAACCAAGGGTAAATATACAGTCATTGTTTTTTATCCCCTGGATTTTACTTTTGTTTGCCCCTCTGAATTAATTGCTCTAGATCACCGCGTGGCTGAATTGAAAGCAAAAGGCGTGGAAGTTTTATCCGTCTCAATTGATTCTCACTTTACTCATAATGCCTGGAGAAAAACGCCTATAGATAAAGGCGGTATTGGTCCGGTGAAATACACCATGATTGCAGATTTAACTCATTCGATTACTCAGAATTATGGCATTGAACATCCAGAGATAGGCGTGGCTTTCCGCGGAACTTTTTTATTAGATAAAAACGGCGTGGTTCGTCATATGGTTGTTAATGACTTGCCTTTAGGTCGCAACATGGACGAAATCGGACGCATGGTTGATGCGTTAACTTACTTCGAAGAACATGGTGAAGTGTGTCCAGCGGGCTGGAAGAAAGGTGACAAAGGCATGAAGGCGTCGCCATCTGGGGTTGCTGAATATCTGGCAAATCATTCAGAAAAGTTATAAAAACCTGGTAAAAATTGTCTGCTTAGTCAGTTTTTTAAGCCTAGTTTTATCTGGCGCTGTGTCTTTCAAAGCCGCGCCAGATATAGCTTGTTCAATCAAGTGACGAGCTAAGCTTTTCAAAGTACAGGGAAATTTGAAATAAAACACTTGCTTTGTGCTATCTCGCTCTCTAAAATGCCGCCCATTCGTTTTTACGACCCCTATACAGTGTGTCTTTTCTCTAGTGGATACACTATGGGTAGTAGTAAAAGCGCTTAGATGGTCAAAGCAATTTGAACATCAGTTTTTCGAATTGTGCGCGCTTGTCAGCGAAAGTTTTTTTGGCTAACGTTGCCCGCTCGACTTTTCGAGATGTGTTTATAAACCGAGGGAGATTGGAACGTGTCTATTAAACAAGTATTACTATCAGCTGTTGCCGTTGCCGTTGCTGGCGCTGCATTTGCTGCTCAAACCGATAATTCTCAAACCGCAACTATGGGCGCAGGCCAAGTTCGTTTTGATTCTTCAATTGCTAACACCTTAGTTGTTCCACAAGTTGGAACTGGTCGTGAACTAGCTTTATTACAATTGCGTCAACAAGAACTTGCTAACCAAACATTGTATGTTGGTGGCATGGTTCGTGCTGCTGCTCTGTACAGCCGTTTAAGCAATGATGCAACTGCTCCTTCCACTGATCACACTCATGTGACCAATGGCCAAGCAGGTTATAAAACTGCTTCTCAAATCAACTTGCCACAAGTTAATTTACTAGGCGTTGCTGATATCAACTCCTGGGCAACTGGCGTATTGTCCTTAGCTGCTGACAACGTTGGCAGACAAGACGATCAAACCAACTCTGATAACATCGGCGTTGACGAAGCGTATGTATTGTTAGGCGACTTAAACAGCTCTTCCGTTTACGGTTTTGCTGGTAAGAAAGACGTTGACTTTGGTAACTTCTCCACTGTTGATTTCTACACCTTGCCTTTAGATCGTTTAGCATTCCAAGTTGGTGCTACTGATTCCGTTGGTCTTGGTTTTGCTAACAGCGGCTTCAATGCAGTCTTCACTGCAATGAACGGCGGTTCTAACAATGCTACTGATAGCGATGTGTATGCAACTGCTTATACCCAAAACCAAAACAACATCAACAACTTTGCTCTTAACTTAGGTTATGGCATGACCACCAATAATGTTGCGTGGGGTGTTGGTGCTGGTTACTTGAACGGTTCCCGTTACAGCTACACCAAAGATGGTGATGCTCAAAATCGTAACGGCGCTTGGGATCTTAACGGTCACTTCACTGTTAACAGCTTACAAGTTATGGCTGAGTACGATCGCACCGCTAGCAAAGTGGATACCACTTCTATCTCTGATAGCACAGTTCAAGCTTACGACCTTGGTGCTGCTTATGGTTTCCCAGTTATGGGTCATAACTCCAGCGTTAATGCTGATATCAGTGAACTCAAAGACAACACCGCTACTGCTTCCCAATTCGTATTGGGTTGGAATAACGAGCTTGTTAGCGATGTTTGGTTGGGTCTTGAGTGGGCTTACAACAAAGGCGAAATCAATGGCGACAGCGAATTCGCAACTTCAAAAAATATCACTGCTATCCCAACAACTGATAGCAATGACAAGAACAACACCTTGTTGCTCAATCTTACAGCTACATTCTAATCGACCTGTCGATCAGATTATTGCTTATAAAAAGGCCGCCAAAAGCGGCCTTTTTTTATGTTTGTTTTCATTTGCGGCTGGCAAATAAATTTTGATATGATCGCCCGGTTTTTTGCTTCGCAACTTTGCGTTAAAACTTTGAGGGATCTAAGTCGCTATGAATTATTTAAAATTATCACGCCTAAAAAAACTAACAGGCGTTGTTCTTATTTCTTTACCTATTTTAGCCCTGGCTACGACCACAGAATCTACGACTCAAACACCTGTTCAAACAGCTCAAACAGCTTCCACAGGGCCAGTCACTCCAGTAACAGCTCCAGTCATAAAAAAAACAGCGAGCTCTCCAGCTGCTCCAGCTACTCCAGCAACTCCAGCACCTGCGACTACAACTACTAATAAAGCGACTAATACAGGTTCTATCGGCGGTATTGCCTTATCTCGCCATACACGTCGTTTAGACGAAGGTTATTTAAAGTTAGCGAATCCAGAGCAGGGCTATTTTGAAACTCTGCCTGGAACAACGTTTGATTTAGCTTTATTAAAAGAGCGCGATAAATTTGATACGCGTTCTGTTAATTTAGGCGGTTATTTAGAATGGGATGCGCAGTACTGGAACACCCATTCAGGCATTGCAACGGGTGTGAATGGTCAAGAGTTATCTCAAGAAGGGACGGGTCTTTATACGACGACGGTTGATTTAGACGCGATGTCTAATTTGAACTCTTGGACGACCATGTTTGCAAAAGTAGAGCAGGAAGATATCGGCACCCCGCAAGCCCATATGATTTTTAGAAAAGCTTTAATTACTTTTGGTAACTTAGATATCACGCCCTTTTTCTTAACTTTAGGTAAAAGCTTTTTGCCTTTTGGTGTCTATGGCGGTGGCGGTGTCTGGTCCGTGCCTTTGACGCGTTCTGTGTTTAGACCCAGTGAAGTTCCGCAGGTCATGCTGGGTTATTACAAAGATGGATTTAACTCGAACTTAGCCGTCTTTAGTAACCAAGCGGGCATTAGCGGCAGCATTGCTGATTATGTGTATAGCGTTTATTACAATAATACGGTTCAAGATTTGTTTTCTTATACTTTAGGCGTGGGTTATATGAATGATCTTCGTGGTCTGCCCTCTGGTTTAGGTTCGGCTTATAACCCTACAACGGGCGTTTTAGATTCTGATAAACGCGTTGGGGCTTATGATGTGAACGCTGAGTTGTCTTATCAGCATTTAAATTTTACCGCTGAATATTTGGCTGCCACACGTCAGGGTGTTTATAACGCCAATGTTGATAGCAGGGGACAAACGTCAGTGAGTTCTGGAGAAAATCAAGGAACACCTTCAGCTTGGGAATTAGGCACGGCGTATAACCAAGCATGGTTAGGCGCGCCGATGTACTACATCGTGAGCTATTCCAGAACTTATCATATGGCAGGTATTCCTATGGGCTGGACGGCGGATCCGATTCCAGGTCCTAGTGCGATTGATGGTATTAAAGATTCTTGGATTCTTAGCGTCGCTCGAGAAATTCGTCCGGATTTAATTTTAGGTCTTGAAGCTCAGCGTGGTTTGACTTACGCCGGCTATTTTGGAAATGCTTATACCCTAGATTTGTCCATGTATTTTTAATTAAAATTTTTAATTTTTTAAAATAATTGACTCGCTATAATTCCCCGCTTTTTTTTATAAAACGCGGGGATTTTTTTTATGATGTTCTGGAACTTATTTTTTATTGCCATATTTGGCTCAGTGGGTTGCTTGGCGCGTTATGGGGTGACTTTACTAGGCTATGAATTAATGGGGCGAAGTTTCCCTTGGGGGACGATGACTGCCAATATTTTAGGGTCTTTTTTGATTGGTTTTTTAGTGGTTTTAATCATTGATAAATTGCACTTAGGCGAGCTCTGGAGATTGGCTCTTATAGTCGGATTTTTAGGGGGCTTTACGACTTTTTCGAGCTTTAGTTTAGATGTAGTTCAGCTTTTTCAAGATGGGCTCTGGGGTCGAAGTTTTATTTATTTAATAGCCAGTTTATTTTGTTCTCTTTTAGCGACCACCCTTGGCCTATATTTGGCGCATAAAATTTAATAAGATGCGCGGCCAAAATTTAATAGAAAAAATAATTTAAATGCTTGAAAGAATTTTATTCACACTCGGCCAATTAAAACTTAAAAAATCAAAGCTCAAAGATTTTTATAAAATTAAAGCTAATAAAACCAGCTCTGTTTTAGATTTAAGCCCTGATTTTTTTTGTGACAGAAATATTCAAATATTAGTCCTGGATTTTGATGGGGTTTTAGCTTCTCATGGTCAAAATAAACCTGCGCCTAAGATGCATGTTTGGTTAGAGAATTTATTTGAATCTAAAAAAATTAAAAAAATAGCGGTCTTGTCTAATAAACCATCTGTACAGCGCGCTGAATTTTTTCAAGATCATTTTCCTGAATTAATCTGGATCAGTGGGGTTCGAAAAAAACCTTACCCTGATGGCTTATTAAAAATTATTCACGATGAAAAAATAGATCCTAAATTAGTTTGTTTAATAGACGATCGTTTATTAACAGGAATCTTAGCCGCAGAGTTAGCAGGGACGCAGGCTATTTTAATTACCAAGCCTTTGAGTAATTTTGAACAGCATTTTTTTAAAGAATGTTTTTTTTATGTTTTAAGAGCCCTTGAGTCTGCCTATTTAGCTTAATTGGCTAGTTACTAGTCATGTATTATTGGGCTCTATTTTTATAAGGCTCAGACACTCAGAGTTTAGGGTCTTGGAGCGTCCCCTGGTCCGGCTGATCCGCCGCCGCTTGTTGCAAACGCGGTCGCTGTCTGCTTTCGAATAATTAGTTGGGTTGATGAAAATCTTATTTTTATGGGGGCAGCTCCAGCTCCTGCTCCAGCTCCTGCTCCAGCTCCTGCTCCAGCTCCTGCTCCAGCTCCTGCGTGGCTACTTGTCGGCTCTGTGGGCTTTGAGCAATCAAATACGAGATAGGCATCATCTACCCGGGAGGCCTTTTTGCCGCCGACTATTTCAGCGCCATTTTTAAGATAAAAACGATTAAGTTGTGGGCGCATGGTATCCAAGAAAATATCAAAGCTGTCTTGATTAGCGATCCTCTTGACCTCTTCGAGCATTCGACGACCGAGTCCACAGTCTCTAAAGCGCTGATCAACATAGAAGCCCCACAGCTCTTTGAATTTGGGTATCGCAGTGTCTAATAAAGCAAAAAAACCAATAGGGATATCTTTTTGCATTGGTGTTTTTTCCAGCACGGTGTAAGTCACGATAAAGAACCCATTTTTATTGTCCTGGATATGCTTTTTTCGAGCCTCAGAGCCTGAGTACCCATAGAGATGATCCCACTCATCTGTAATCCATCTCGTTAGTTCTTCTACATAGGTGTCATAGGTGTCTCTATCAGTCTCAAAAAGACCTCCGAGATTTTGATAGCCCACTTTTCCTGGAAATTTTGAAGAATAAAAAAACATAAGTTCTCCGATTTTTTTATTTATTTTTATTTTTTAATAACTAGAAGTTTAACAGCAAAATTTGCTGTGAAAAATCAGAAAAAATTTTTAGAATTTAAAACTTACCAGATCTCACTAAGCCGCCTAAGCCAAAGTCTATTAAGCTTTCTTGTAAATATTTTTTAATAGAAGAAGAGCGGTCAAGTTTTAATATTTTTTCTAATATTTTTTGGCAATCTTCAAATTTGACCGTGCGAATAATCCATTTGATTTTAGGGAGTGCAGAGGCATTCATGCTGAGAGAATCAAAACCCATGCCAATTAAAATTAAAGTGGCTAAAGGATCCGCCGCGAGTTCGCCGCAAAGAGAGAGTGGTTTTTGATGTTGCTTAGTTAATTTGGAAATTTGCCAGATAGCTTGAAGAACAGAGGGATGAAGTGGATTATAAAATCTTTCTACCCGAGAATTATTTCTATCGACGGCTAATAAATATTGGGTTAAGTCGTTAGAGCCGATGGAAATAAAATCAACGTATTGCAAGATTTTATCTAATTGAAAAATGGCAGACGGGACTTCAATCATGGCGCCTATTTTAGGCATTTCGATATCCCAGTTTTCTCTTTTTAATTCTTCGTAAGCGCGGCGAATTAATAATTTGGCTTCTTTGATTTCTGAAAGTTTAGAAATCATGGGTAGTAAAATCTGTAAATTATTTAAGCCTTCAGACGCTTTGAGCATGGCACGTGTTTGAATTAAAAAAATCTCTGGATGATCTAGCAGCATCCGGATGCCACGCCAGCCTAAATAGGGGTTGGGTTCGGTGATATGAAAGTAAGGTAAAATTTTGTCACCCCCCGCGTCTAAAGAGCGCATGGTGACTGTTTGGTCTGAAAAAGCTTGTAAGACCTGGCGATATAAAATGCGCTGTTCTTCTTCTGATGGAAATCTTTCTAAGACCATAAATGGAATCTCAGTGCGATAAAGACCCACTCCAGTAGCGCCCGCTTGAATCGCCGGGTCAATATCCGCAATTAAGCCAATATTGGCATAGAGCTGAACCAGGTGGCCATCTAAAGTTTCAGCAGGTAGATCTGCCAGATTTTTGAGAGAGGTTTCCATGACGCGCTCTTCTTCAGCGAGGCGTTCATAAGATCGTTTTAAAGTCTGTGAAGGTTCTAAGTAAACACGGCCTGCGTAGCCATCAATAATCACTTCTTTGTCGTGTATAGATCCTAAGGGCATATGTTTAACGCCCATGACTGCTGGAATATTTAAAGCCCGAGCTAAGATGGCGACATGGGAATTAGCAGACCCCTGGCCGGAGATGATGCCTTTTAATTTAGTGCTGGGTATTTCGGCCAGCATCGAGGCTGTAATTTCACTGCCTATTAAAATAGTGGCGGAAGCGTAGTGAGGCTGGGAATGATCTTGGCTTTGTAATTGGGCTAAGACACGTCGGCCAATATCCCGAATATCAGAAGCGCGTTCTTTTAAATAGTCATCTTCCATGGTTTCGAAATGCTTAGCCGTTTGATTCACTACGGCTTTGAGCGCGGACTGAACCCATTGGCCAGCTTGAATTTTTTTAATAATTTCGCCTTTGAAACTATTGCCCTGGAGAATTTGTTTATAAGCGTTAAATAATAATTGGTCTTCTCTGGAGAGGCTGTGTTCTAAAGCTTTGCCCATGGCGTCAATAGATAAGCTCACGCTATTAATGGCCGTCATAAAATCTTCAAGATCTTGTTCTTTATTCTCAGAATTTTTGTCGGGAATGGCGTTTAAATCAGCCTGGGGATAGACCACTAAAGCTTCGCCAATACCAATGCCTTGAGAAGCGGGTGTGCCTGATAGGCAAAAAGTTTTTAAAGAATAATGAGAAAAAGAGGGGTTATTTTGATGGTGCTGGGAAGAGGCAATCGATTCAGCGAGTTGGGTGAGTAAAGTCACTAGAAAAGACACAGCTTCTTCTGAAAATCTTTCGCGCGTCAGTTTTTCTGCGACAGCGATGCCTAATAAGCGACCCTGATGGGTAATGGGAGCGGCTAAAAAGCCATGGTGAATTTCATCTTCATGGTCTGGCAGTTCAACATTGAGGGACTCTTTTTGAGAGTCTTCGATATTTAAAACTTCACCCCGGTGGGCCACTCGGCTAATTAGGCCCTCACCACGAGGAATTTGGTAGGTTTTTTCAGCAATAGTCGAGCTTCTAGTAGAGCTAATTAAATTAAAATTTTGAGTTTCGTCATCCATTAAAAAAATACTGCAGGCATCGGCCTGAATATCTTGTGTCAGCCGAGTAGTAATAATATTCATGGCTTGTTGAATATCAGGCGCTTGGTGAATAGCTTCCGTCATTTCGGTTAGGGCCTGAAGAATATTTAATTGACTCATGCTAATTGGCTCACAAAATAATTAAATTTAATTTATAAATTTTAATTTCTAACTTTTCGATATTTTAATAAGGGATAAAACTCTTCGAGGGCTTTTCTATAAACCTGACGTTTGAAAGAAATAACTTGTTTAATAGGCAGCCAATAGTGAACCCAGGCCCAGTCGCAAAATTCAGGATTATCTGAGGTATTAAAATTAATATTTTTTTCATCGCCAATCAGTCTTAATAAAAACCACTTTTGTTTTTGGCCAATACATAAAGGCGTCGCTGGGCGAATCAAATGGGTGGGTAGCTGGTATTTATGCCATTGAGTCGTCGCCCCAATGACTTCGACATCTTGAGGTCTTAAACCAATTTCTTCATAAAGTTCCCGATATAAAGTCGCAATGGCAGGTTCTTTAGGTGCCACGCCACCTTGGGGAAATTGCCAGGAATTTTGCCTAATTCTTTGGGCCCAGAAAACTTTATTGGCTTTATTAACCAGGATAATGCCTACGTTGGCTCGATAACCTTCTGCATCAATCATGGGTGTGAATTTATTTTAATGTAATAAGGGCGAGGAGCTTATAGGAAAGCCAAAGATCTCGCTAGCAGAAATGGGGTGGCAAGGGCGTAAAAATATGATAAAAACAGGGCGTCCCCAGAAATAAGTTCTTAAGAAAAAAGAATTATCTTAAAGACTATATTTTAAAAAATTAATTAAAAAATTAATTAAAAAATTAGAGAAATAATGATGCTGCTGATTAAAAAAAACAGGCCACTAAAATTAATAACTCTTGCGATGAGCTTATCGCTTTTTATTTATACACTTCCCGCTATGGCGGAACCTCTGGTCACTGGTTATATAATTTCAGGGGTTCATAACGGCCAATGTACTGTTTCTGGCATTAATCACTCGACTGGCGTGAGTTCGCCACAAATTGCTTTTCCAGACGATTCAGGAACAGAGGCGATGTGTGCTTCAGCGTATAGCTCCGTACAAAGCATGGTTAACACCGTGAGTCAATTACTTGGGGCGCAGCCGCAAGGCGTTTTTACTTTTTATGTCACCAGTCCAGATCCATCCAATGATCTGACTACTGCCGATTGCGGCAGTGTGAATAATCAGAGGAGCGTCGATGGGGGTTCTGCTTTGTGTAGCTTATTAGTTTATGCAACGGATATAGGGGCGTCAGGGGTGGGTAGCTCACGAGATTTTTCGACTTATTTTATAGATTTGCTCATGGGAAACCTGGGGTTTAAAAACAAGTTTCAGCCTTTAGGGCCTTATGATTTTTTAGTCGAGGGTTTGGGGGAAGGCACTCTGCCTAGTTCTACTTCAGGTGGAGTGACTTCTTTTTATAACCAGGTCACGGGGAGTGATTTAAATATTCCGTACTATGCCGATGCGGTGAATAAAACACCGCTCTATGGCTTAAGTGGCGGCGGTGGTAGTGGCTGGGGCGCTGAATTAAAAGTTCCGGGCTCTCAACCAAATAGCTTTGTCACTTTGTTATCTTTTGGTGGCGGTGGCGGCGGTGGGATGACGCAAAATATCAATGATCCCAGTACTAATTTATATGCAGGATCCGGGGGTGGCGGTGGCATGCAATTTGCCAATGGTTTTACGTATCAGGGCCAATCGCAAAATCACTTAGGGTTGGGTGCTGGCGCTGGCACAAGTTTTACGGCTCAAGCCTCCGCATCTAACGGTTTGGCCTTAAGCCCAGTTCAGTATTCTTATAATGACGTCAATGGCTGCACCACGCATAACGCCCAATCTCCAGCGGCGCAAGCGGTGGTTAATAATTACTCAGACATGTTGGTTCAGCTGAAAAAATATCTGCTTACAAGCTATAAAAATTCCACGCCAATTGTTCTAGTTGGCGGTGGTGGTATGGGTGGGGGCATGGAATATATGAAAAATAATGGCCAAGAAGCGCCTAGCTTAATTTCAACGCAAGGTGGTTTTTCGTTTCAGTATGTTTTTCAGTCAAAAAACCAAGCGCTCCCCACGGTATTGCAAAACACCGATCCTCTGGATCAGCTTTATGGCGTCATGGGTGGGGTCTATCAGACAGTCAATGCAGGCGCAGTGGCTCAGTGTGGCTATCAGAACTATGCGTGCACTTGTGCTTATAACCAGCTGAATATTCCTGCAGCAGCCTCAGAAGCTTCAGGGATTCCAGTCAGTCAACTTCCAAGCTGGATCAGTAATCAGTATTGTCCTGTGCCAGTGTCAGGAGTGGTTTCAAATGGTTCAAGTTGTACTAATTCCAGTGGGCTGACGGCGTATCAGCAAGCCTTGCTCAAAGCTGCTGGCGCAGGATTGGCAGCTCAAGGCTTTTCTAGATTAAACGGATTAAACGGATTAAATAGCGCTTCTGCGTATTTTAAGGCGATGAATGCTCAAGATGCCCATGCCATTGAGTTAGTCCCTAAGTAAATTATTTAACCGGCGTTAATCTCAAAGCAGTCAGCCATTTGCTCCCGCCCTGATCAAAATGAATCTGGAGCTGTAACCTATCTCCTGTCCCCTGAGCATTGAGAATAACCCCTAAGCCAAACGTTTCATGACGGACTGATTGGCCAATCTCAAATTCAGAATTTTTATTTGAATTATCTGAAAATAAAGACGGGGCCTTGGGATAAGTTTTGGCATAAGTGCTGGAGTGAGCGCTGGAGTGAGAGCTGGAGCTGGAGTGATAAGGCGCGCTGTTGTTCGTATGTCGAATGGACAAGATTAATTCTTTAGGGATTTCTCGCAAAAATCTGGAAGGGTAATGTCTCGTCGTTTCGCCATAAATTCTTCGAGATTCTGAATGCGTGAGGGTGAGTTTTTTCATAGCGCGGGTGATCCCGACGTACATGAGTCGACGCTCTTCTTCGAGTTTATTTAAGTCGTTGATAGACCCTGGAGAGGGGAATAAGTTTTCTTCTAGGCCAGAAATAAAAACCCAAGGAAATTCCAGACCCTTAGAAGAATGAATGGTCATGAGCTGAACGGCATCTTGAGCTTGATCTGCCTGGGTGTCATTAGATTCTAAGACGGCATGACTTAAGAAAGCCGCCATCGGGGTGAGTGGGGTGTCAGGATTAGCGTTATCAGGATTAGAGTTATCAGGAATAAAAGTACGCGCTGCTGTGATTAATTCTCCCAAATTTTCTAATCGAGATTCGGCTTTAGACAGCTCTTCTTTTTGGTAAAAAGTAATCAGGCCAGAATGTTTAATAATTAAATCTATTTGTTCATAAAGAGGGATCAGGTGATTGGGATCCTGAGTCTGCTGCTGAAGCTGATTAATTAAGTTAATAAAATTTTGTAAAGCACTCGCCGCTCTTGCAGGGAAAGCTTTTGCCTGCAGTAAATTAATCGCGGCAGCCCATAAAGAAATATTGTTATTTTTCGCATACTCGCGAATGTCTGATTGGGTTTTTTCGCCAATGGATCTTGTAGGTGTATTAATAATTCGCTCGAACGCCGAGTCATCTTCTCGGGCATAAACCAAGCGGCAATAAGCCAGGGCTGTTTTGATTTCAGCACGTTCGAAAAATCGCATGCCGCCGTAAACTCTATAGGGGACATGCGCTAGTAATAAGGCTTCTTCAAGAACGCGAGACTGGGCGTTAGATCTATATAAAATCGCCATGTCTTTTAATAAATGCCCAGAGGCGTGGGCTTGCTGGATTTGATTCGCAATAAAATAAGCTTCTTCGAGTTCATTAAAAGCGGTATATAAATTAATTAAATTATTTTTGTTTAAATTATCTTGGGTGCTCTGGGTAAATAGATTTTTGCCCAATCTTTGGGTGTTGTTATTAATTAAGTGATTAGCGGCATTTAAAATCACAGAAGTCGATCGATAATTTTCTTCCAATCTAATTAATTCGACTGGCGCGAAATCTTTTTGAAAAGCCGCAAGATTGCCGACTTGGGCCCCACGCCAGCCATAAATAGACTGATCATCATCACCGACGACAAGAATAGGAAGCGGGGGATTAGTATTGTGGGATAGGGCTTTGAGCCATAAATATTGAATCTGATTAGTGTCTTGAAATTCGTCGACTAAGAGGGCTTTAAATCTGGATTGATAGTGAGTGAGTAAATTTTGATTTTTAGTCCAAAGCTCATAGGCCCGCAGTAATAATTCAGCGAAGTCGACCAGGCTGCTTTGATTGCAAAGATTCTCGTAGCTGACATACACCTGAATAAATTCAGAGGGATAAGCATAATTTTTGGCCTGGTTAAAATTATAATTAAAATTGGAATTAAAATGTGAAGCTCGAATGCCTTGGTCTTTTTGGTTATTAATAAAACTTTGAATATTTTTAGGCGAAGTTTGCTTATCGTCTAAGTTTAAATCTTTCATGATTCTTTTGATTAATCTTAATTGATCATCGCTGTCTATCACTTGAAAAGTTTGTGAAAGACCCGCCTCTTGCCAGTGGATTCTGAGTAATCTATGAGCGATGCCATGAAAGGTCCCAATCCATAAGCCCTGACTGGGTTGCTGAATAATAGATTCTATACGGGAGCGCATTTCAGCGGCGGCTTTATTCGTAAAAGTCACGGCTAAGATGGCATAAGGCGAGAGGCCATAATGAGAAATTAAATAAGCGATTCGGTGAACTAAGACGCGGGTTTTGCCAGAGCCTGCTCCTGCCAGAATTAAAGCGTTAGATAAAGGCAGTGTGACGGCTTGGGTTTGATGGGGATTTAATGCATGCATGGTTTTTTTAAAAAGCCTATTTTTTTCTGCGTATTAGAAAGCTTTTGAAGCTTATTGCAAGGCTTTTTAAGTTGCTTTTTAAGTTGTCATTTTTAAGCTGGGGGCTTCTGCTTTTTGTATTGGTTTATATTTTTATATTTGTAAAAATAATTAATATTAAATATTTAATTTTTCTCTAAGTAATTCTGATTTTAATGCCGCCGAGAAGATCAAGTGTCTTGAAGAGGGGTATAAAAATGAGTGCTAGTAGTCCTAATTCAGTTTTTTTGAATAAAGCCGGTAATCAAATTTATTTTAAGCCTACTGAGCTAATTTCATGGGATGACTTTCAAAGACTTCAAGCACTGTTGCGCCAGTATCCTTCGTTTCTTGCGCATCGGGATGATGAAATTTTAAAAAACATGATTCTCAGATGTTCTGAGGATGATTATGAGAGCTTAACCCTACAAACCAGCTCCTGGATGAAAATCAGTAGGGTTTTGATGGCTAATCATGGAACACGAAGAATAGGCCTTAAGCTGATAAAAAAAATTTATACAACTCGGGTTCAGACTAAGAGAAAAGAGTTAGAGGACATTGTAGAGACACTCAAGAAATTTGACGATTTACCTAATTATCAATTTCTTCTTTCTGAGAAAGGCCTAACCACATCTCAGCATTCCGGACCTGCTTCTGACGGTGATATTGCTAGGCCTGCTAGGAGACCTCGGTATAAAGATTTATTCGTTTCTTATGAGTCTCGTCTTGTTGCGAGGAGTATTGTGTATGGTCATGGCTATGACCAAAGGCAGAAAAAAGAAGCCAAAATCATGATCTTGAAAAAAGTAGCGCTTGGTCAAATCAATCTCAGTGATTCTAATGTGAACAGAGAATGCAGAGCTCTTTTAAACAAAAATCTGGGACTCTTCGCTCGTAAAGAAACACAGAGCCTGAAAATTCTTAACGAGATGGTGACTTATCAAAATACAACTCTGAGAATGTCAGCACTTATTCTTAAGCATTCTGCTTTTTCTCGTCAGGAGAAAGAAAGTGCGAAGGTTGAAATCTTAAAAGCTCTTTTTTCTAATCAAATAGCTCAAGATGAAAAAGAAGCGGCTCTGAGACTTTTAGATATCCGTTTAGACAAAGTTTTTCATCGAGGAATGAATGGGAGTTTTGCTTGGACTTGTAGTCGAACCTGTTTTGAGGCCTTTTCAAAAATGCAGGCAGAGTCAGATCCTGGGCGTGATGGGGCTAATACGATTAATCAGCAAGCAGTACAAGCAGCTAAAAGTGTAAGCAAAAATTTGTTTTTGGTGCTTTGTGATAAAGCAAAAGTTAAGTGTCCTGAGGCTCAGCTAAGACAATTGGGCCTTTCATAGTTCTTATAATTTTTATCCCATTTTTGCATTGACGTAATGGGCTTCCTCAGGAATTATTCGCGCTCTTTAAAAATTGAAAATAGAAAAATAAATAAAGAGTAAAAATTATGAGCCTGAATGAAAATAAATTAAAAGATTTTTCTGATCTTTTAGAACAAGAGCGAGATCCTCGAATTGTTTTATTAGTCAAAACGATGTCTTCCAGTGATTCGCCGTATCAAGATCAGGCTTTAAGGGCAGTGTTAAATATTCTGGGAGATCAATATCCCCAAGAAGTAGCAGATATCTTGGAAGAGTATTCAGAGAGTCCAGATCCAGAAATTACTCCAGAAATTACACCAGAAACTACACCAGAAACTACACCAGAATTTTCAGACGAAGATCTTTACCACACGGATTTGCTCTTCGCGAATTATGACATGGGGCATCAGGAGATTTTGGATTATCAGTTTGAGATGTTTTTACAAAACCCAGAAGCTATTAATTCTTTATTGATTTTAATTGCTCAAAACAAAGATTTAGATTTTGTTTTTCTAGATTTATTACAAGATCCAGATCAAGAGTTAAGTAAGTTAATCGCTTTGATTAATTCTGGAGAAGAGGTGGATTTGGATTTAAGTGACAGTGATGATTATGAGTCACCGAGTCCTAGTCCTAGTCCCAGTAATTATTCAGGTCATTCACATAGTAAAAAAAAGGGAGCGTAAGAGTTATTTATGCAAGATTTAGAGAATTTAAAAAATTTAAAAAATATTAAAAATAATCCAAAAATTAAGCCCATGGCCCTTATAGTTTTAGATGGATTTGGGCATCGAGATGACCCTCATGATAATGCCATTGCTTTGGCCCATGCGCCGCATATGAAAAGCTGGGAAAAGACTTGCCCGCATACTTATGTCTCAGCGTCTGGCTTAGATGTGGGGTTGCCAGCAGGGCAGATGGGGAACTCAGAAGTGGGGCATATGACTATTGGGGCAGGTCGCGTGGTCTATCAAGAGTTAACCAGATTGGATCAAGAGATTTTGGATGGAAGTTTTGAGAAAAATAATGTTTTAAAATCAGCCATAGAATCAGCTATTACCAATAATAAAGCCCTGCATATTTTGGGCCTCTTATCTCCAGGCGGTGTGCACTCCCATGAGTTGCATATCCAAGCCATGATTAAAATGGGAATGAAATTAGGGGCGCCGAAGATTTATTTACATGCTTTTTTAGATGGGAGAGACACCCCGCCAAGATCTGCGCAAAAATCTTTAGAAAATATAAATTTAATTTTTAAAGATTTTAAAAATAAATCTCAAAATAATTTTATAGGCGGCATTGCCAGTATTACTGGAAGATACTTCGCCATGGATCGAGACAACCGCTGGGATCGAATTAAATTGGCTTATGATTTATTGGTTCATGGTGAGAGTGAATTTAGTGCAGACAGTGCCGTGGCGGGCTTAGAAGCGGCTTATCTCAGAGCTGAAAATGATGAATTTGTTAAACCCACCAAAATTTTATCTAACGCGAATATTCAACACGGCGATTCGGTGATCTTTATGAATTTTAGATCAGACAGAGCCCGTGAGTTGTCTCATGCTTTTGTAGATTTAGACTCTGAATTTAAATATTTCGATAGAAAAAATAAGTTAAATCTCGCCCACTATGTGAGTCTGACGGAGTATGAAGCGGGATTAAAAGCAGAGGTCGCTTATGGTCCGCAAAGTTTAAATCATGTGTTGGGTCAGGTAATTGCTGAAAATAATTTAAAGCAATTAAGAATTGCCGAGACTGAGAAATATGCCCATGTGACTTTTTTCTTTAATGGCGGATTAGAGACTTGTTTTAATGGCGAGGATCGAATTTTAATTAACTCGCCGAAAGTCGCGACTTATGATTTACAGCCTGAGATGAGCGCTTATGAGCTGACAGATAAGCTAATAGAAGCCATAAAATCGGGTCAATATGATTTGATTATTTGTAACTATGCCAATGCCGATATGGTGGGACATACGGGGAATTTACCAGCGGCGATTCAAGCTGTTGAAGCTTTGGATCTTTGTTTAGGTAAAGTCATTCAGGCTTTAAAATCGGTCGGTGGAGAGGCTGTTATTACAGCGGATCACGGTAATGCAGAACAGATGTCTGACCCTAAAACCGGTCAAGCGCACACGGCGCATACTTGTGAGTTAGTCCCCGTGATTTATACAGGCGAGGCTGAAGTTTTGGTTAAACAAGGCGGTGGTTTAGCCGATATTGCCCCGACGGTTTTAAATCTCATGGGCTTAGCAATTCCCAAAGAAATGACTGGAAAAGTTTTATTTAAAAATCTATCTGGAGTTAAATCATAAAATGCTTCTAGCAATTGGCTTGATGAGTGGGACGTCCATGGATGGTGTGGACGCGGCTTTAATCAAGACTGATGGGGAGTTTTATATTGAAGAGCTGGGAAATGCGGTGATTGACTATCCCAGCTCCGCCAAAATTTTATTCAAAGCTGCTGAATATGCGGTGAAGTGTTTCAAGGGAAATTTGAAGCAGGCTGAAGAAAATTATTTAGCGTGTTTAAAATATTTTTTAAAAGAAAATCTGGGCTTAAATAATTTAAAAGACCTGGAGACGAGATTATTAGAACTAGAGAGTTATCTAATCTCTTTAAATTTTTCTCTCAATTTTTCTAGTGTGATTAAGTTATCAACTAGTTTTCATGCTCAGGCGGTTCAAAAATTATTAGAAAAATTTAAAAATTTAAAAATTGATTTAATTGGCTATCACGGTCAGACGGTTTTTCATGACCCGGCTCATCAGTTGTCTATTCAATTGGGTGATGGGGAGAAATTAGCGAAAGACACGGGCATTCCAGTGATTAATGATTTTAGGACGCAAGATATTTTAGCGGGTGGTCAGGGGGCGCCTTTTGCGCCTATTTATCATCAAGCTTTAATTGCCAGAGACAGTTTAAAAAAACAAATTAAATTACCCATTAAATTACCAGTGATTGTTTTAAATTGCGGCGGCATTGCCAATTTATCTTTAATTCAGGATTTAAATCCTGAAAATTTAATTGGCTTTGATACGGGACCTGGAAACGGCTTAATTGATCGTTTTGTGAAATTAAAAACCGCTGGGCAATGGTCGATGGATCTAGACGGATGTTTTGGAAAAAAGGGAAAAGTAGATCAAAAAGTTTTAGAAAAATTAATTAAAACTAATCAAGATTATTTTAATTTAACCCCGCCTAAGTCTTTAGATATTAATGACATGACTTTAATTCCAGAAGTTTTAGCGCTGTCTTTAAATAATGGCTGTGCGACTTTAGAAGCCCTGACAGCCATAGGGATTATGGAGAGTTTAAAATTTTTACCAGAATTAGGCTGCCCAGATATTCCAAAAATTTGGGTCTTAGCCGGAGGTGGTTGGAATAACCCAGTGACTACCCAAGAGTTAAAAAATCGGCTGGAAGAAAAATTAGGTGCTGGGCAATTTGTATTAAAAACAGCGGATCAGCTGGGCTGGAATAATAAAGCCCTGGAGGCCCAATTATTTGCTTATTTAGCAGTGAGGAGCTTTGAGAAAAAGCCTCTGAGCTTTCCTGGAGTCACTGGGGTTTCAAGGCCCATGACTGGTGGAGTTTTGCATCAGGTTAATCAGGCTGATAAAAATTTAGCGCTGGATATTGAAGCGCTGATTCACGCGCATCAAAACGCTTCTGAGCCACCAGAAAGTTTATTAACAACAGAGTCGCCTCATGGTTTAACTCAAAATTTATCTGACTTAGCCAAAACTAATTTAACTTCGGCTTATCAGGCTTTGATTCAAGTAGATCAGCTTTTTTTAGAAAAATTAGAGAATTATAAAACTCAAATTTTGGCGCTTTCTGATTGTTTTTCAAAAGTTTTAAAAGCGGGGGATAAGATTTATTTCAGTGGCTGTGGATCTGCCGCTCGCGCAGCTTTAGTCGCACGAAAAATAGTGTCAGAGGCTTATCCTGATTATAAAAATCAAATTCGGACCATTGCAGCCGGTGGCGAATTGGTAGTGATTCGAGCTGCGGAAGGCTTTGAAGATCGTCAGGATTATGGCTGTCGGCAATTAGAGCAAGCAGGCTGGACGCCGAATGATTTATTAGTAGGGATTTCTGCCAGTGGTGCGGCGGGTTTTGTCAGCGGGCAAATTAAATTTGTTTTAGAAAAAGAAGTGAAATATGCCCCTGTTTTTTTTGCCTGTAATGAATTTGAAACTTTAGAAAAAAGATTTGTAAAAGATGAAAAAACCATTTTTTTTAAGGGCTGGGCTCGTGAGTATAAAAATCAAGATAAAATTAAATTTCTTACGCTTGATATTGGCGAGATGGGTTTGTCAGGCAGTACCCGAATGCAGGCGGCGACGGCGCAATTATTAGTCTTAGGCTGGAGTTTATTAAGGGCTTTGGGAGATTTTTTAAATTTCTCAGAGTGTTTAAATCAGCTAAAAAATTTTTTAAAAACAGTAAATTTAAATATTTCAAACTTAGTCAAGCTCACCCAATTCGAAATTACGGTAAATCAAGAAAAGCCAAAATCTGGATTGTTAATTTATAAAACAACTGCGGATTATGGGCTGACTATTGCAACGGATCTGACTGAACGAGCGCCGACTTTTAGCTGGAATTATTTTGAACATGATCAAGAGTTAGATAAAGATTTTAAAAAATTTAAACAATATTCAGCTTGTCGCTTGGTGATTGCTGGAGAGCAAGAGAGCAAATCCGCCTTATTTAAATTATTAGGTCGGGCCCCTGAAGTTTTAAATTGGCCTCAAGAACAAAAAACCAGTTTGGAGTATTTATTAGGCTATGACCTGACTGAGAATATTATTAATAAGCGCAAGGCCTGTGAGCCTGATCTCCAGGTGTCTGAATTATTGTTTGAAATAAAAAATGGAATTTTAAAAATATCTAATGGGCATAAAATTTTACTAGAGCTGGAGATGGCCTGTTTTTTTAAAAATAATTTATTAATCCAGCTGGGCTTAAAGATTATTTTAAATATGCATTCGACTTTGCTGGCGGGTGCTTTGGGTTTTTATGAGGGCAATAGCATGTTATTTGTCCGCCCCAGTAATCAAAAATTGATGAATCGAGCACTGGAGTTTGCTTTGAAATTAGTAAAACAAAGCTTGGGTGAGGATTTTTCTAGGGAAGATTTGATCCCTTATTTTTACCAGGCCATGAGAACTTTGGGGTCTGGAGAGTCGGTTGTTTTTAAGACGAGAGATTTGGTTTTGGCAGGGGTTTATAAAAATTTTGATAGAAAATCCCCATAAAATTTATTTTTTATCTAATAAAATCAACATTGTTATAAAATAGATTGTTATAAATATGACAGTCATAAATTCAATAAAAATAAGAGGCTTATCTTGTGCTTAACCCGCTCTATCGAGATCTTTTGAAAGAATAGATCTGGCGCCGCTAAAAACTTTCATCGGCGCCACATCTTATTTGATAAAAAAGATCTGGCGCCGTATAATTAATTATTAAAATATAATTTATTGAATTTTATGAAAAAAATAATTGCTAGATCTCAAGAGTTAGAAATTTTTAAAAAAATACTAACGTCTAGTAAGGCTGAGTTTTTGGTGGTTTATGGCCGAAGAAGAGTTGGAAAGACTTATATTATTCGTGAATTTTTTTCGGAAAAATCTCTTTTTTGTGAAGTTGTTGGGTTAAAAGGGGAGCCGATGAGTCGGCAACTTTCTGAATTTAGTTCAGCCGTGTCGAGTGTTTTTTTTAATCATGCGTCTATTGGGGTCCCAGAGAATTGGCATGCGGCTTTTGATTTGATTTTAAAAACAGTGAGCTCTTGGAATAAAAAAGAACCCTTTGTTTTATTTTTAGATGAACTGCCTTGGCTAGCGACTTTGCATTCAGATTGTCTCAGTGCTTTAGATCATTATTGGAATAAATTTTTTTCGAGAATGCCGCATTTTAAGTTAATTATTTGTGGCTCTGCGGCTTCCTGGATTTTAGACAAAGTGATTAATGCGAAAGGGGGGCTTCATAATCGTTTGACTCAGACTTTGCTTTTGAAGCCCTTTGATCTTGGTCAAACGACAGAGTATTTAAAATATTTAGGAATTCGTTGGTCAGAAAAACAAATCTTGTCTTTATATATGACTCTTGGAGGCGTTCCTTTTTATTTAGATCAATTAGATAAAACTGTATCTCTGGTTCAAAATATTAATAATCTTTGCTTTACAGAGGGTGGTTTTTTACAGACAGAATTCTCTAAATTATTTACCTCTTTGTTTGATATGGCGCTTGAAAATATGCGTTTTGTTCGAGCGATTGCAGCTCAAAGAAATGGAATTGAAAGATCGGCTTTGCTCGAAAAATTAAAATTGCCATCGGGGGGTAATGCCAGTGCAAGGCTGGCTGAGCTGGAAGCTGCAGGATTTATTAAGTCTTATCGTCCTTATGGAAAAACAATAAGAAATACGTTTTATCGAGTGGTTGATGAATATGTATTATTTTATTTGCGCTGGATTGAAGGGCCTTTAAGTTCAGGGCATCCATTTGCAATGGGTTACTGGGATACAAAGCAAAAATCTCCAGACTTTTTAAGCTGGTCAGGTCTCGCTTTTGAAAATATTTGCATGAAGCATATTGAAAAAATTCGGCATCAATTGGGCCTAGATCGAATAGGGTGTCAGTACGCCAGTTGGTCTTATGTGCCGGCTAAAAAAAGCCAAGAATCGGGCGCACAAGTGGATCTTTTAATAGACCGTGATGATGGCGTGATCACACTTTGTGAGCTGAAGTTTTGCGATAAAAAATATGTGCTAGATAAAACCACAGCAAAAAATTTATTGAACAAAATAGAAGTATTTAAATCAATCACGAAAACCAGCAAGCATGTTGAAATGGTATTAATCAGCACTTTTGGTTTGAAACCTGGTGTGTGGGTGAGTGAAGTTTTAACAAAAGACTTGGATGCGACTGTTTTGTTTTAATTTTTATTTTTATTTTAATGCTCAAACGTATAAAAAATATCAGCGCCAGAGTCCAGATTAGAGTTGTCTGTTTGGACATAAAAATGATCTGAAAGTTTAAAATGAGTCATAAAAATTTGTTCGTTATTAAATAAACCAACGCCGTAGCTAATAAACAAACGGGGCGTAATTGCTTTGCCTATAAATACGGCCGTGTTGTCCTGATCTGGACTGGTCGACTCTCGAGATTGAGCAAGATTATTGCTGGGTAAGTTATTTAAAGAGCCAATATTTAATTGATTTAATTTTAATTTTTCCTGAATGCTATTTAAAACCGTCTGATCACTGCCGCCGCTGGCTAAAGATAAAGCGGCTTGAGAAATAGCAGACTGGCTCGCAGGGCCTGCCTGGCTGAGCGGTTGGCCGGTGAGCATGTAAGACAGAATATTTTCCTGGCTCATGCTGGGGTTAGAAAAAAGTGAAAGATGAATTTTTTGCAAAGTGCCAGAGACTTTGACACCAATGGTTAAATTATTACTGGAGCTGGAGCCCGCCCCTGGGCTAATCGTTGTGAGTTGATAAATAGCCGTGATGTCTAAATTGGGATTATTTAAAGGCGAGTGATTAAAAATCAAAGCCCCTTTTTGAATAATAAAATGCTTCCCATAAGCCTGATATTGCCCCTGGAGTAAATTTAAAGTGCCGTTGGCAAAGCTGGGCTGATTAGCAAAGCTTGTAATATTCAGACTGCCTGTGATTTGTGTGTTGATTCCAAAACCCTGGAAATTAATAGGGTTCTGGGCATTTAAAATAATATTTAAAGCAAAGGGCAGGGTTTTATTTTGAACAATAATTTGATCTTGATTATTAACTAAGACGACATCGGGGCTTTCTTTTAAACCCATAGATAAATACTGCTGATATTGATCGGCGTGAATATCCGCTGAGCTAATTAAAACACTGCCTGTTAAAGCCATAACGCTGGCGTTTTGGGTATAAACCAAGTGAGGACTGCCTGTGATATGCGCGATGGGTAGATTAATCAGGGTGAGGTCTTGGCCATCTATACCCAAGGCTAAATTCAATAAAGCATCTTGATAAAAAGCAGAGCCTTTTATATTAAATAAACCCTCCCCTGAACGGCCTTGAAGATTAATATTCAAATGCGTGCTTTTATCACTGCTGAGTGTGGCTTGAATCTGGTCAAGAATAACGCCTTTGTTAGGCAAGCCAATTTTGCCGTCTTTGAGCTGCATATGGCTGGTGTAAATTAATTGGGAAAGCGGGCCTTGAATATGCAGGGTGCCGAAAATAGAGCCTTCAAGCTCTGAAAGTTCTGGGAAAAAATCTTGCAATAATTTTAAATCAGGAAGCTGAAGCGATAAATCTGCCATGAGAGGGGTGGATAAATTATTTTTTTGAAACAGCGCTGAAAGGCAAAGTAAAGAATTTTGAGTATTTAAGTTTAAGTGGCTTAAACAAGTTTTTGGAAAATTAATTAAATCAGGGGTCAGCAGAAATTGGGTCTCTGGAAAAGCCCAGAGTCCAGCACTGGTATAAATTTTAACTGGCTGAATTTTAGTGAGACCTGTTTGATCTCGAGAGAGTTTAATTTGGGTGTGAAATTGATTTAATTGATTGGCTTGCCCTGATTGAATTTGTAAAGAAGCTGTTTGATTTTTTGAATTAGCAGAAAGATCCAGAGAAAAATTTAAACGATGTGCAGGATCTATATCATGGGTCTCTAGAGAGAGATTTGTGCCTTGTAAATTAATTTTAATAGCCCAGAGCGGGCTGAAGTTTAAATTAACCTGACCATTTAGGACCCCTGAGCCTGATGAATTTGAGCTGGGGGTAAACACTAGTTCTTCTGTATGAAATAAATAACCCGACCCGATGCCCTGGATAATTAAATGCCCGGGGTGATCCCATAGATCACCCAGTCCATGGGCACTGAACTGGTAATGCTGAGCGGATCCGCCCATTTGAAAATTTAAGTGAAGTAAATCTTGCGCGGATTTTTTAAGAGCAATCTGGCCCTGGAAATTAAAGAGAGAATTTTGAGATTGAGCTGGAGTTTGAGTTTTAGAATTAAAATAAGAATTAAAAAAACTTAGAGAAGCTGGAAAGAGTGAAGTGAAGTGATAAGCGCCAGAAAGAGAGACAGGCATTTGATAAGTATTAAAAGAAACAAGGCTGGAAAAATGGCTTAAAGAAAGCTCTGGATGAAATAAGTTTCTTAAGTGCCACTGGATTTCTAAATGATGAAAAGTGAGAGAGCCAATTTGAACCTGGTCTATTTTAAAATTATTAAAAACGCCCTGAACAGCGCCCGTAATTTTGATATTTTTTTGAGGGAAATAAGGTTTAAAAATAGTACTGGAGTGATTAACTAAAATTTTAAACCCCATGGGGGTGTCTAAGAGCCAAATGCTCAGGCTTAAGATTAAAGTAAAAAATAAAATCAAATAAAACAAAACAGTGCTGACATAGTAAGCCACTCTTTTTTTAGGTTTATTTTTGGTTTTATTTTTGGTTTTATTTTTAGACTTAATTTTGGGTTTAAAAAAAATCATAGTTATATAAAAGTCCCTGCAGAAAAATCCACTCTCCAGCGAGAAGCTTGATCCAAGGGCGGATGAATGGGGTGAGAAAAATAAAGCCGAATAGGGCCAATAGGTGATTCATAGGCAAAGCCTAGTCCAGCACCTGTGGCAAAATTAATATTATTAATTTGATTAAAGGCATTGCCCTCGTCATAGAAAATTAAGCCGCTGAATTTACCAAAGAGTCTTTGTTCAAGATTAATACTGCCGTCTAATAAATAACGTCCGCCTGTGAGATCTCCATTGCTGTCTTCAGGGGATAAGCTGCTGTACTGATAGCCGCGAACAGAGCCTACGCCCCCCGTATAAAAACGAATGGTGGGTGATAGATCCGTCAAACTTTGAGTGCCTATAGCGCCTGCTTGCCCTCTAAAAAATACGCGGGTACTGGCACCTAAGCCCAAAGCATAATTGGCGCTAAAAACAGATTTAATAAACGTGTCTTGAGAGGCAGGGTTCTGAACCGTCCCTGTTAAAAATAAGTCAGCGCTATAGCCATTAGTATAAAAGCCCTGGAAGACCGTATGTTGAAAAGCTAAGTCAGCTTCAGGGAGTAAGTATTTCGCGCGATTATCGGTCGACACCGTCGTGTCATAGTGAATCCAGTTTTCATGGAGGCCCACTGTTCGAGTCCATTGACCTACAACGGTTCCAAAGTCCACGCCAAGCAAAGTACTGGTGGCGGAATAGGGCAAAATATTGGTATAGCTTTGACCGGCGTTGAGACTGGTGTAATCCGTCCAAGGATTTTTGCCCGGGATAATATAACTAGCGATCACTTCTTGATAAATATGAGAAGCCTGAACGGTGATATTAAAATGGTCCCCGCGTTTATTAATATATCTAATATCCGAACCCAAAGTCGCTCTCAGGCCCGTCTCTGTTCCATAGCCTAAACCTAGCGTGTACTGGATTCTTTTTTGGGTGCTGGTATTGATATTAATATCCACGGTTTTATTAGTTTTATTAGGAACAGGCGTGATGCTTAGGTCTTTAAAATAATTCGTATTATTTAAACGAGCTTGCAGAGTGTTAATTAAATTAGCGTCATAAGGTTCTTGAGGTTTATACGGCAAATATTTATTTAAAAAATTTTCACTGAAAATAAAACCAGTCTGATTAAAAATAGTTTTATTAAACACATAACGCGTTCCCGTATTTAATTTTAAAATCACCGTGGCCTGATTTTTAGCCAGGTCAATTCGAATTTCATGCTGAGTAAAAACCGCGTCGAAATAACCCAAAGACAAAGCCTGGTTTAATAAATCCGATTTTAATTGCTCATAGCTGGGCTGATTTAAAATATTATTTTTTTTAATAGCAGAGGTTTGAATAATTTGAATCAATTCTTTTTGTGAAACACCAGCACCCAGGAGTTCAAGATCCAAATTTTTAATGATCAAAGCGGGGCCTAAATTAATCTGATAAGTGGCGGTGTATTTTTCTGTTTTCTTATTTATCTCTAGATGGCTATGAATAGTCGCTTTGTAATAACCATAGGTTTTGAGCCCCGTTAAAATTTGTGCGCTGGAGCGTTCGTAAAGTAAGCGAATATATACAGGGCTAGGATTAGGGTTAGTGCTGGAGTTAGTACTGGAGTTAGTACTGGAGCTATTGGGCAGATTGGCTGAGTTAATCGCGAGAGAGTTTAAAATTTTCTGTTGATCTTGTGCCTGAATATTGTCCAGGCCTGTTAAGTTAATTTGCACCCAATTATTTTGGGCTTGAACCTGCTCTTCTGAGAGTGCGTAAGCCTGATTAGAAAAAATGATAAAAATTAATAATAAAAATTTTTTAAAATTTAATTTAATAAAATTAAAGTTAAAAAAATAAAAAAAATGGGGCATTAAAAATCCAGTTAAAAATCCAAAATAGATTATAAAAAATAGGGAAAAGAAGGTCGGGTATTTTATGAGTAACTTGGGTTTTACGCTACCACACGCGATGTGGCGTAAAAAATAAACCTGGATAGATGGCTGTGTTAGATACTATATTTTTGGTTACGCAAGATAGACATATTGCAGGTTTGCCGTAAAGCAGAAAGATGTGTTAATCTTGCGGCAAATCGACATATTGCAGGTTTGCCGTAAATGAAAAATATTAAGAAATTTATTGGAAGGGAAAAAGAATTAAAAATTCTTGAGGACTTATCAACCTATAGAACCGCTTCTCTTGCCGTGATTAGAGGCCGTCGGCGGGTGGGTAAAAGTGCTTTGGTCAAAGAGTTTGCTAAGGATAAAATTTTCTTGAGTTTCGCAGGGTTGCCCCCGACTGAAGAAATGACGGCGCAAGATCAGAGAGATAATTTTGCAGATCAACTTTGTGCTCAAACACAAATAGCCAAACCAGATAGCTCTAATTGGTTTAATTTGTTTCTAGCGCTCTCTCAAGAAATAACTAAAAAAAAGACAGTGATTTTGTTCGATGAAATTTCTTGGATGGCGGACAAAGATCCTACTTTTTTACCAAAATTAAAATCAGCTTGGGATGATTGGTTTTCTCAGAAATCTCAGTTGGTTTTAATTTTATGCAGCTCTGTGTCTGCTTGGATTGAAAAAAATATTTTAAGCAGCACGGGTTTTTTTGGACGCATTCTTAGTCAGATTACTCTGGAAGAATTGTATTTAACCGAATCAGTGGAGCTATTAGCCAGCCAAAATTTTACAGGCGGTCTGTTCGAGAAAATGATGCTCTTGTCTATTACAGGCGGTGTTCCTTGGTATATCGAGCTATTGGGCAAAGGGGGCTCTTGCAGTACCCAAGTTATGCAGACTTGTTTTTCGAAAGATGGGCTTTTGGTTTCAGAGTTTGATCGTATTTTTCATGATTTATTTGGTAAACGTTCAGGGATTTATCAAAAGATCATTGAGGCCCTGATAGCCAAGCCGCTGACGCATCAAGAGCTGGCTGAAAAAATTGATTATCAGAGTAGCGGGGCGCTCACTGAGTATTTGGATGACTTGGTCGTCGCTGGATTTTTAAGTTCGGATTCTTCTTGGTCTTTTATTACTGGAGAACCACAGAAATTTACGACTTATTTTCTGAGAGATTATTACCTGCGGTTTTATTTTAAATATATTCAACCCAACTTAACGCGTATCCAAAAAAATCTCTTTGAATCTGTCCCTCTTTCTTCTTTAAAAAATTTCTCTGGATTAATGGGCCTGCAATTTGAAAATCTGATGATCCAAAACAGAGCCTTAATTTATCAGGCTATTGGCGTCTCCAGGCAAGATATTATTTTTGATGGGCCTTATACCCAAAGAGCGACGTCTAGAAAACAGGGCTGTCAGATTGATTATTTAATCCAAACCCGTCTGGGTGTTTTTTATGTCTGTGAAATTAAGCTCACTACAAAAACTTTGGGTGTTTCAGTGATTGATGAAGTCAAAGAAAAAATAAAGATTTTAAAAAATCCTAAAAATACGTCCTTAGTCCCAGTGTTAATTTATCTCGGCGAGCGATCTGAAGATTTGGAAAATTCGGATTATTTTATTCGTGAAATTAATGCAGGGCCCTGGTTCGGCTAATTTTAAAATTTAAACTTTGGTCGCTTTATTAAAAGTCACGCACATCTCTAAGCCCGTTCCGCTTTTGGGTGTCTTAGGTTCAATGCGGGCCTGATGTAACTCAACGATTCTTTTGACAATAGATAAACCCAGTCCAGACCCTTCGGCTTTGTTACCTAGCTGGCGATAAAAGCGATCAAAAATTCGGGTATGCAGCTCTTTGGGAATTCCAGGTCCAGAGTCAATGACTTGTAAAATAATTTTTGATTTTAACTCTGAAAGAACGACATGAACCTGTCCATCTTCTGGGGTATAAATAATCGCGTTTGCGATTAAATTACGCATTAAGATGCCCAGGCCAATCTTGTCGCCCAAGATAGACAAAGGGGTCTCGGGGCAGAGTAATTCAATATCAATATTTTTATTAATCGCCAGAGGGGCTAATTCAGCGACTAATTCTTCAGCGATATCATTCAAGATCACGGGTGTTTCATAATTTGTTTTAACCTCAGGAGAAAGCCGAGAGAGGGTTAATAACTGGTCTACCACGTGGGCGCATCGATTAGAGCCTCTAATAATATTTTTAAAAATATTTTGACGCTGTTCTTCGTTTTTCTCTCGAACAGCCACTTGAACCTGCGTTTTTAAAGCCGCTAAAGGGGTGCGCAATTCATGAGCAGCATCAGCTGTAAAAGATTTTTCTCTTTGCATGGTTTCATCTAAACGAATAAATAATTTATTAATGGCTTTAAGTAAGGGGCGAATTTCAGTCGGCATATTTTGAGTTTGAATAGGATGTAGGGCCGTTGGGGTTCTTTGTTTTAGCTCCATGGTGACTTCTTTAATAGGTTTTAGTGAATATTGAATGGCCCACAAAATAGAAATAGCGATGAGAATGCCAATGATAATTAAAATAGTCAGGTCATGAAGAAAGAGCGCGAAATCAATACTCGACGCAAAAGAGTCTCGCATACCGATAATGACTTTGGTCTCTTGCTTTGGATTAGTAATGCTATACGCGTACCAATAATTACCCTGAACCCCTTTGGTATGCTGGAATCCATTGTCAGAGGAAGACAAGGCAAAATCAGGTGCATTAGAAGATTTTAATAAAAGCGATTGGTTTTTAAGATCCCAGACCTGGAAGACGATTTCGTTTTGATACTCTTCGAACAAGTTCGCATCTTCGGCATATTTTGCTTTGGACAAAGTCGCAATAGTTTCTGCAGCAGACGTTCGTAAAAAACTAGAAAGCTGGCGCTTATTCGCCTGGTCTAATTCAAGGGACATGAGCGCTTCAAGAACCTGGGCAGAGTTTACTAATTGGGCGTCAAATAGGCGCTTGTCTTGCTGCTGAATTTGCCAGTAATTCACAAAAGCCAGTAAGCCCATGACCAGAATTAAAATCGACAGCATACTGACGACAAGAAAACGATGAATCGATGAAATTAAGCTGCCAAACTGGGTCTGAATCCAGTTTTGAATTTTTGAGTTTTTGGTGGGCGTATTAATTTCCGTGGTCATTATTTTTTATTTTTTTACTGAGCTATTTTTTTAACTAAATAACCAACGCCTCGAACCGTATGAATTAAATCATTGCCAAATTTTTTACGAAGATGATGAATGTGAACTTCCAGGGCGTTCGAATCAATTTCTTCATCCCAATTATACAAAGCTTCAATCATCTGATTTCTAGAAATAACTTTGCCGACGTTATTTAACAAAGTATGTAAAAGCGCAAACTCTCGACGTGATAACTTCACTTCTTCGTTCTTAAATTTCACGGCATGACCTGCGGGATCTAGTTCTAAATCACCATGCAAAATCACAGGATTAGCACGTCCTACGGCACGACGGGTCAGGGCTCTTAATCTTGCGAGAACTTCTTCCAGGTCAAAAGGCTTGGTTAAATAATCATCCGCACCAGAATCTAAGCCCTTCACCCTGTCATCTATAGAATCTTTAGCTGTTAATAATAAAACAGGGGTTTTGTTCCCATCACGACGCAGTCTTTTTAAAACTTCCAAGCCCGATAACAAGGGCAAGCCAATGTCTAAGACAATCGCATCGAAATTTTCTGTTTTGAGAATATTGCTGGCCGTTTCACCGTCTTTGATCCAATCAACGGCATTACCGTCTTGTGCCAATCCAATTTGTAAGCCATCGCCTAAGAGGGCATCGTCTTCAACTAAAAGAATGCGCATGATTGAGGGGTCCTTTTTTGAGTATTATTTTTAATATTTGTGATTATTATTTGCCTAAAAAAATAGCCAGCTAAGTTAAGACGCAAGTTGACTAAATGCAAATTTCCCGGACGATTCCCGGTATTATTATTTTGGTTTTATAAAAATTAGTAGAGATAAATTAATGTGTTTTTCCAGATGTTTTTTTAACTATTTTTTTAAAAATATTTTTTTAATTTTCAGCTTGATTTTTTGTCTCTATTTTTTAATCAATTTATTACTTTTATTACCTTATTTTCTCCCCGCAGGCGATGATCTTTTTGGCGCAAAGCAATTAGCTGAAAAACAATTTTGGGACATGAATCGTTTTGTTTTTATGTCATGGGATGCGCGGTATACAGCGACGTTTTTATCATCTTTATTTTTTTACTTTGGGGGCTTAAAACACTATTGGCTTTCAGGGGTTTTATTATTATTCACCAGTTTCGCCGCTTATTATTTTTTATTATTAAAATTAATTCCCAGCCAGCTTAATTATTCTGGGCTTTATAGATATGTAAGAATCTTTATTGCTACTTTTTTATTTTTAATCGCTTATTTAATCATCGCGAAACCTGGCGCCATTGGCGGGGCGCAATTTGTTCTAGTAGGTCAATTTTTTTATAGCGCTGGGGCTTATTGCTACCAGACTTCTATTATTTTCACGGTCTTAATTTTGGGATGTTTAATTAATTTAAATAAATATTTAAATAAAAATCTAAATTTTAAAAAATTAAAAATAAAAAAATTAAAAATAACTGGCTTAGTTATTATTATTTTATTTTTATTATTTTTATTAGCTGGAACTAACGAAGGCACGGCAATCATGATGGCCTTGGTTTTGATCTACGGGGTGTACCAATCAGCCAAATCAGCATCAGCCAAATCAGGCAATAATTTAAAATTAAATTTGTTTCTCGTTTTTTTATTTACTCTTTTAGTTTTGATGGTCGTCGTTATTCAAAGCCCTGGTGATCAAAATCGCATGCTGTATTACCAGCTTAAATCTGATGAGATCCCTGGCACGCATGATTTTGTTTTAAGTTTTGGATTAGCCATTTGGCAAAGTTTTTTTCTTATTTTTTATTTTGTTTTAAACCCTTTATCTTGGCTCTTGGTGAGTTTAATCAGCCCAGAGTTAAAAATGTTTAGAAAATTTAGAAAAAATTTAGCGCCCAGTGAAGATTATTTTTTAATAACTTTGGGCTTAATTTTTGTGGGGTTTTTTCTGGTCGCCTGGACAATGGGTCGCCTAGCGCCACCGCGTTATTACGGGGTCATGGCGACTTTAGGGTTTTTTATCAGCTTGGATTTTTTAATAGGCTTTTGGGAATTTTTAGAATTAAAAATTTTAAAAATAAATGGTTTAAAAAAATTATTAAAAAATAAAAATTATGTTTTAAACATCTTCCAGATTTTTTGTATTGTTATTTTAATTATTTTTAATACCCAATTGATTCCCCTGATCAGCAATGTTCATCAAGCAAGACTGACGGCTCAGGAATTTGATCGCGTGTATTTTTCTATTGTTCATGATTTGAAACAGGCGCAAAAATTAGGGAAAAAACAGATTATTTTAAAACCAGATCAAGTGTTCCCAACAGCGCCCATCTTGGATTATTTTATTGCGTATCAAAAATCTTTGGTGCCTCACAAATTAACAGACGTTCAAAGAAGAGATGCTTTGGCTAAAGATCTGGCTGTGTACTACGGCGTTGATACCGTGCTTTTAGAGCAAGTTGGGCCAGCAGGATCTTCACTAATTACTATTCATTCTTTAGGGCTAGGGCGGCATTAGAGGTATATACTGCCCGCCGTTTTTTTAGATTTTTTAGATTTTTTAATTTTTTTATTAATTTAATTAGGTAGCAATATGGCTAAGTCTTCTAATTTGTCTGGTTTGTCTGGTTTAAGCACGAGTGATTTTTTTAAAGTCAGACTTAAAGAAGTGAGTTTATTAATTATTTTAGCCGCGGCTGTTTTTATGCTCGTTGCTTTGGGAACTTATCATCCTAATGACTTGGGTTGGTCTCACAGTGGCAATGGCTTAACCCAAAATGCTGCTGGAAAATTGGGCGCTTTTTTAGCGGATTCGGCTTTATCCATGAGTGGATTCTTTGGTTATTTTTTACCTTTTATTTTGGCTTTAGGCGTCTGGGTTTTATATCGCCAAGAGCGTCCTCGTTATTTTTATCTAGTCCATGGGATGCAAGTCTTGGGATTATTAGGCGTGGTTATTTTTGGAAGTGTGCTTTCTCATTTTTTATTACTAGGTCATGGGGAATATTTACCCCAAGGCCCAGGCGGTATTTTGGGTGAAGTAGTCTGGAAGGCCTTGGTTTTAGATTTAAACCAGTGGGGTTCTTTAATCATGAGCTTGACTGGGTTTTTTATTGGCCTGACTTTGTTTAGCGGCTTGCAATGGGTGCTTGTTTTTCAATATGGTTTTAAAGGCTGGGTATTTTTATTTAAAGCCGGATTTAATGGCTTAAAATTTTTAAAAGCAAAATGGGATGCAGGCGCTGAAGCTCGTGCTGAAAAAAGATTTCAAAAGCTAGAAGCTAAGAAAGCAGCGCAAAGTTTAAAACTCGCCGCAAAGCTGGCAAAGTTTTCAGCGGGATCTGGGGTTGCACCTGGGCCTGGATCTGGAGATGGTAGTGTAACGTCTTATTTTTATTCAGATTTTTCAAAATCATTTTCAAAATCTAAAACCCAAGATTTCGAAGTCAATTTAGGGGGTTTAGAAAATAAACAGGACGATAATCTTGAAGTAGTCACTCAGGATCCTTTTTTAGAATTCGCTGAAGAAGGCGATCAAATGGATTTGGCTATTCCTAGCAGTCCCCAACTTTCGCGTGTCAAACCAGAAAAAAATCTAGGGCATCCAGTTCATGAATTAAGTCCAGCAAGTAGCAATCATTCACCCATGAGAAAGCATTTTAAGGGGAAGATTCCATCGATTGATTTACTAGACGACCCTGAAGAAAAATCGATTCAGGTCTCTGAGCAAGCACTGGCGCATATGGCTTGTTTATTAGAAGAAAAATTAGTGGACTTTGGAATTACAGCGAAAGTCGTCGGCGTCTGCCCAGGGCCTGTAGTCACCAGATATGAGCTGCAATTAGCCCCAGGCATGAAAGTCAGCAAGCTGTCTAATTTAAATAAAGATTTAGCGAGATCTTTATCTGCTATTTCCGTTCGAATTGTCGAAGTGATTCCTGGAAAGCCTTATGTAGGCATCGAAATTCCCAATGAAAAACGCCAAATAGTGAGACTAAAAGAAGTCTTAAAAAGCAAGGCGTTTACTCAGCCAAAATCGCCTTTAATTATGGCTTTGGGTAAAGATATTTCTGGAGAAGCCGAAGTAGTAAACCTAGAAAAAATGCCGCATCTATTAGTGGCTGGGACTACGGGGTCTGGTAAATCCGTGGGCTTAAACGCGATGTTATTAAGCATGTTATTTAAAGCAACACCAGACGAATTAAGATTAATTATGATTGACCCCAAAATGCTGGAGTTATCTATTTATGAAGGCATTCCGCATTTATTAACCCCGGTTGTCACGGACATGAAAGAGGCCGCGAATGCCCTGAGATGGTGTGTCAAAGAAATGGATCGTCGTTATAGATTAATGGCCTCTTTAGCGGTGAGAAACTTGGCGGGCTATAACCAAAAAGTGTCCGATGCTATTAAAGCTAAATCACCCATTAAAGATCCGATTACCCAGCAGTTAAATCCCAATATGACGGATATTCCGACCCTAGAACCCATGCCTTGCATTGTTGTCCTAGTCGATGAATTCGCCGACATGATGATGGTCGTCGGTAAAAAAGTAGAAGAATTAATTGCTCGATTAGCCCAAAAAGCTCGTGCTGCGGGGATTCACTTAATATTGGCCACTCAAAGGCCATCAGTCGATGTCATTACGGGTTTAATTAAAGCCAATATTCCCACAAGAATGGCTTTCCAAGTCTCTTCAAAAATAGACTCTCGGACTATTTTGGATCAGCAGGGCGCTGAGCAATTATTGGGGCATGGAGATATGTTATATCTCCCTCCAGGCGCTGGAGTCCCGATGCGGGTTCATGGGGCGTTCGTTGCGGATCATGAAGTTCACAAAGTCGTTCAAGCCTGGAAAGAATTAGGCGAGCCCGACTATATAGAAAGCATTTTGCAGACCAGCTCCAGCGATGACCCGGCTTTGGGTGAGAGTGAAGAGGATCAAGATTATGAACAAGATGAGCTGTACGACGAGGCGGTGAATCTCGTCATAGAAAGTGGCCGCGCGTCGATTTCTTTAGTTCAAAGACAATTGCGAATTGGCTATAACCGCTCTGCCAGATTATTAGAAGCCATGGAATCGGCGGGCATCGTCAGTGAAGTGATGCCGAATGGAATGCGAGAGCTATTAGTGAATAATCGCCCGGATTAAAGATCTGGAGCACTCATGATCTGCAAGGCGGTTAGTGAGGCCAAAAATCTGAATCTGAATCTGAATCTTCTTGAGAAAGAGTGTCCTCGCCCATCCAAGAAAAAGGAGATTATGGCGGAGAGTCGGGTCCAGCATCAGGTTCAGCATCAGGTTCAGCATCAGGTTCAGCATCAGGTTCAGCATCAGGTTCAGTGTCACCCGCTACATCTGAATTCATGCGCCTGAGTTGCCTCGGAGGGCGTGGTAATGCACCAGAATAAGATTGAATATAAGTCTCATCTTCGTCTTCATCAGGATCTGCTGCGTCTTCTGCCTCCGTAGGCGTGCCGAGTATGCGAACAAAAACAAGGCTCGCTCTTGGGGGGTGCGAGATCAAGGGACTATTATTGGGAAAAGAAAGGCCTGCAGCCGACGCCTGGTCAAGATCCGTAGAGTCTGCGTCAGCAGCTTCGCTATCAGTAGCATCTCTATCAGTAGTGAGCTCCAGCGGGCCGCCATCTACTCCTGATGATGCTGAATGATCTTCGGAAAAATCAGTTTGAAGTGATTCTTCTAGTTCCATTACCACGTCATAAATGTCAAATAGCCTTCGTGCTTCCAGGGGGATATTTTCTTTAGGTATGTCTATATAAATTTCCTGTAGGGGCTTAAGTTTCACTTGTAAGAGTTCTAAAAAATAACAGTAATTATCTAGCTCTTGGATGGTGTTTAAATCTTCATCCTTGCTCAAAGCTTCACTTAGAAAGGAGAGTGCGATTGTTAGCGCTGGAATAGAAAGAGGACCAGGGTCTTGATAAAGATCAAAGGATAGTGAGCTCGCTTCAGGCAAAAGGGTTATGAGCTGAATAAATAGAGCTTTGGAATGGGCTGAGTCAAGCGGTATAAGAGAAGCTAATAGATCATGAATCCAGTCGTGTATTTGTTTTTTTATTGCAGGATTGAGCGCTGCGTGATCTGAATGATTAAACCCATAAATCCATTGCGCCATCGATCCAGATAAAGTGCGCGTAGGCGCTTCGGTTGCGTCATTGAGTAGTGCCAGAACAATGGGCTCAAATCGTAAGGGCATTTGATGGATCATGGGCAGGATATTGCCTGGCTTAAATAATTGTTGGATAAGATCGGAAGTCGTTAGCGCGCCTAAAGGATTTAAAGAAAGGGGGGTGAGATGAGGCTTAAAACAGTAAGTTGTGGGGTGAAATCGAAACAGACTCTCTAATTGATTGCCTGCCGCAAGCAGCAGAGGGCTGCCAATAAAAAGATCTGCCATGAGTCGGTCATGGATGGTCAAGGCGATTTTTTTGCAGGGAGGCAAGGGGGACATAGAGATAAACCCTGCGCCGAGGTTTTCACTGATTAAATAACTTTCAGCGCACTCTCTATGTGAAACAGTAAAAGTATGTAAGTTCGGATGGTGAGGATGCCCTGCCTGGCAAACATTCGATGCTTTTTTAAATTGCACGACGCCATCAATATTTGATAATAACTCCTGCCATCTTAAAGCCAGGTGATGGGGGTATCTCAACGGTGACGGCAATTCAAATATCACTGGCAAATAATAAAATAAGTCCGAGATCTCTTTTAAAACTTCAGATTCTTTCTTGGGAAATAAACCTAGTTTCTCAGCTTCTAACTCGCCGACTTCTGTCACTGGAAAATGTTGATAAGAGCAAGTTAAAGCAAGGCTTTGGAGGGCGTCATAAGTAAGTACGAGTTGACTGATTTTTAAATTATTAGCCGCCGCAGGATCTTCTTTTTCTAGGGTTTCTAGTCTGGCTTTTAATGCCTCAGGGTCCAGAGGTTCAATGATTTCTTCTGGATCTTCGCCCATGAAGAAATTATTTATTTTCTGAATGGATTCTAGGCTCAAACCAAAGCAATAGCGGAGAACAGTGGCTTGATCGCTGTCATTGATTTTTTTTATCTCTGGCGGAATTTTGCTTAATTGTTCTGCAACGAGTGGCTGGAAGGTCGTGGCGAAAGGACAGTAAGACTTGCCTTGAATTAAGACGCGATATCTTGAATCTTGGCCTAGCTGAGAGAGGACTTCCTGTTGATCAAATTTGGCGCAAATTTGACTGGCAATACTGAGTAAATCCGCGGTATCAATATAAGAATTAAAATCATCAGCTAGTTTTTCCGTGAAGGGAATGCCGAAAATTTTATACAAGCCATCTATATACACATGAGCACGAGTAGCCGGGACGACTAAAGAAAATTTTTCCAGATACAGGGCTACAGCGCCATCGATTTCAAGCTTGATGGCTTCTTGTAACGTTTGATTGGGCTGGTCTGAAATTTTTAAAGCGAGCTCTGCAAGAACGGCTGAGATATCGCCGTGACAGTGGGTCAATTGAGCGCAATTCACTGAAATTTTTTCTTTAATAAGATCGGGTGTCAGCCCTTGATCTAAGAGATTTTTGATTTTGATTTTTAGCTTAATTAAGGCCATGGAAATCATGGCATATTGTTCGGGCGTATTCGTATGAGCAATGGTTTGATTAATAAAACCCCTGAAAAAACCATCAAAAAAAATTTGGTTTTCTGGGCTTAAATAAGACCGAATGTCTGTCGCTGTGACACTTAGAATATGAAGCACTAGATCAGAGTTGCCAATTACAGGCCCTATAAAAGCCTCAATCCCTAATTCAGTAAGAAGCGCTTCAAGTGTGCTTATTTTGTTTTCATGGGGCTCTTGGTCAAAAAGGTCGAAATTTTTTGGTGCCTGATTGGCGGTATGAAATTGAATTAAAACGTTGGCATAGCCAGCATGTCGAGCGTCTACTTCTGGATCGGGCTGAGAAGATTCAAAAATTTTAGGGTAATTCACCAGGCCAAAAGATTGAGTGATTAAGCAATCTGCGGGAAGAAGAGGTGCAAAGCCCTCCAGTGAGGCTGGTAAGCTTAAAAGTTTGATCTTATGTTTTTCAATACTGGCGCTCAAAATATGAAAGAGTAAGCGTCCTGGCGTTTTTGTCGTGATTTTATGCAGAAATTCTTGAGCTTCACTAGCGTTCTGGCATAAGAGGGCTGCCGTAGAAAAAGCAGATAATTCCAGGGCATAGTGAAAGAAAGTCTGAGCTTCAGATCTTCCAGGGATTGCAGGAACGACGTAGGGGTGAGCGCCATAAGACATGAGTTGCTCGAGTAATTCGTAGTTATCGTTCTCAATACAGAGCAATGCGGCGTGGACCCAAGAATCGTGAGAATCAGGATCAGTCGAAACCGCGCCATTTTTAAGCAGGAGGTCTAAAAGCTCGGAATTATTTTGTTGTATGGCAATTTCTATGGATGTATTGCCTTCGTTATTTTCTTGATACATCAAAGTTTTGGCGCTGGCATCAATCAGTGCTTGGACTTTGCTTAAGTCTACTTCTTCAGGGCTTTTGGCTAGCTCTTCAAAAAATTCCCGCTGCCTCGCTAAGCTTAAGGGATCGGCTAATAGGTTTGGAGCAATAAGGCCCTCATCTTCCGTGAGAAAATCCTCGTTTGAGCCCTCTGAATCTAATAAAACATCGCCATCTGGACTATCTGACATGCCTGACATAACTTTGATCTCTTTTTTATTTTTTTGCTTTTTATTTAGGGCCGCATTGTCATTTTTTTCTTGCTGGATTTCAGTAATATGTCGCCCTATTTCTTATTTTTTATTTTTCCATGTCAGAGGTAAGTATTGATGCATCAAGCGTCTTTGGGGCAATTAGGCCAATTAGGCCAGCCAGTCACAGCGTATCCTAATAGCTATAACTCAGAGTTACTGTTTCCGATTTTAAGATCCAACAATCGTCAGAATCTAAAGTCGACTGATTTCTATGGCGTGGATCTCTGGCATCACTATGAAGTCTCTTGGTTAGATCAGCGGGGTGTTCCCCAGGTCGCGATTGCGAGAATTACCTTGCCTTGTGAAAGTTTGTATTTAATAGAGTCCAAATCTTTAAAGCTGTATTTCAATAGTTTAAATATGGAAAAATTTGAGTCTGAAAGTTTTCTAAAAAATTTAATTATTCAAGATTTATCAAAAGCCGCTGGAATATTAATTAATTTAGAATTTTTCCCTGTCGATAATTTCGATAATTTTTCTATTGAATCTCAGGATAATTTGAATGACTTAGGGCTTTGCTTAGATCATTTAAATCCTTATTCCACCTCTCTTGATCTTTTAAAGTTAGAACGAGAGCCAGGTGAAATTTTAGTAGTACATGAAAAGCTGTATTCCAATTTGTTTAGATCTTTATGCCCAGTGACCAGTCAGCCCGATTGGGCGAGGGTTTCTATTGAGTATTCTGGAGCAAAAATAAACCATGAAAGCCTTTTGGCTTATTTGATTTCCTATAGGACTCATCAGGGTTTTCATGAAGATTGTGTCGAAAGAATTTATTCGGATCTTTGGAATTTAGGGGGCTTAACAAGTCTAACTGTGATAGGGAATTTCACTCGCCGTGGCGGCTTGGATATTAATCCCATGAGGTCCAGTGAAAAAAACAAGTTAATACGAGCGAGGCGGTGTGCGAGGCAGTAATTTTTGCAGTAATTTTTGCAGTAATTTTTTAAGTTTTTTAAATAATTAATAATTAATAAGAGAAAAATAATTTCATGAATAATCTATTAAAAATATCCTTTAGTTTTTTTGTATTTTCTTTAGCTGGTTTAGCTAATTTAACTTTTGCCAGTGGGGCTCTCACGCCAGTAACTCCAGTAATTCCAGTAATTCCAGCTAGTCAAAATACACCTGCGAGTTTGTTAACTCAGTATTTAAATCAAATCAATCAATTTTCAGCCGATGTGACTGAGAGCTTAATCACAGACTCTGGCGAGAGTGTCAAAAACGTCGGGCATGTTTGGATCCAAAAGCCTGGGAAGTTCCGCTATGAGATTCACAATCCAGAAGTTCAAACTTTTGTGAGTGATGGCAAGAATTTATATAACTATGAGCCTGATTTGATGCAAGTGATTGTTCGACCTCTAGATCAATCGATTTCACAAACGCCTTTGTTATTACTGTCAGGCAGCGGTGAGGATTTAGCAAAGCTATTTAAAATTACGGAAATAGCTGGAGCGACAGGGGATCTTCCCGATGAAAAAGTTCAGGCGTTTTTATTAATTCCATTGGATCAAGAGGGTTTGATTAATCAGGTTGTTTTGACTTTTAGAGTTAAAAATATTGCAAATACTGAAAATATTTTAGAGAGCTTGAAAGTCTCTAATTCTTTTGGACAAACCACGGTGCTGTACTTTTCCCATATTGTTCAAAATCAAGCTGCCCCTTTAGATAAGTTCATATTCACCGTGCCTCAGGGCGTGGATGTTTTGGGTGGATAAAAATAAATAATAAATAAAAAAAAACCGCCGAAGCGGTTTTTTATTGCTGAAGCTAATAATTAATTTTTCTTAGCCAAGCTTGCGAAGCTTTTGAAGCGTTTATTAAACGTATCAACACGACCTTCGGTGTCCATCAGTTTTTGTTTGCCGGTATAAAACGGATGGCATTCAGAACAGACTTCAATATGAAGAGAGCGGCAGGCACTGGAGCCCGTCATAAATTTATTACCACAGCTACAGGTCACTTCGACTTGCGCATATTTTGGATGGATATCAGCTTGCATGGGAGGTCCTTAATTGATCGGCATCGCCACTGTGTTATTTATATTTTTTTATATAAAGACAGTACCATGCCCCGTTTACAAGAGGCGCGGATTTTATACAATCGCCCGCCGCTCTTCAATCGTTTTTTTTTGATATTTTTTAAGGGATTTGCGCAGTGCATCTGATTGCTTATTTAAAACAAAACTTAGTTACTTTTCGTAAAAGTGAGCGAATTTTGGCTGATTGGATTCTCCAAAATCCCCAGAAAACTACCAAGCTGACGATTAAGGGCCTGTCTTTTTTAACCCATATTTCTGAGCCATCGATTGTCCGGTTTTGTCGTGCCGTGGGAACCAAAGGCTATGCAGATTTTAAATTAAAGCTGACTGAAAATTTAGCCTCTGGGCAAACCAATTCGCATCTAGACCTCGCCGCGCCCATTGCTTCTGGGGCTTTAAGAAATCATGTGATTGATCTGGCGCGTCAGGCTCTCACCGAATGTAAATTGGAATTATCAGACGAGGCCCTGGAGTACGCCATTTATCAATTAAATACAGCGCCGTCTTTAATTATTGCCGCTTTGGGCTCTTTCGAATCCGATGCCCTGTCTTTATATGCCGCGCTGTGGTCAAAAATTTCACGAGTCGCGGTGATTAAAGAGCCAGAGCAGCTTCATCTTTTAAAATTTCCAGAATCTTTAGTGGGGAAAAAGCCCGCTCAGCATCCCTGGTTATTTTTAATAGACGATGGTTCTGTCTTGGCCCATAAAACAGCCCTATTGGCCATGGAATTAGGGTATAAATTATTCGTCGTGGGCTTGTTAGGCTCGCCTTTTGAAAAAACCGCAGAGATTGCCTGGTGTTTTTCCAAAAGTGATGAGGCGTTTTCTCACCCCTTAAATTTCCAGCTCAAAGTCAAAGCAGCGCTAGAAATGATCAAGCATGGCTTGAATCTCGAGAGTCAAGGAAAATTACAAAAACGCTTGATTCCCTCCAAAACTAAATTAGCTGGAGTAAGCGCTAGTTTATTAACCCCTGATTTAGGTCGTCAGACTGAATTATGGTGATTGATTTTTTAAGCCCTGAATTAACTTATAAAAGACTGCATGGTGGGGGTTTTAATTTACCAATGGCCAAAGCCTGTGGCTTAAAAAAATTATTCAAAAAAAATAAAGATCAAAATAAAAATAAAAAAATAAAAATCATCGATGCCACGGCAGGCTTTGGGGAAGACGGTTTTTTATTAGCGTCTTTGGGCGCTGAAGTTTTCATGATCGAAAGAAATCCAGAAGTATTTGCAGCCCTGTCTTTAGGTTTAAAATCTGGTTTAGAAAAAAGTTTAGAAAATCAAGAATTAGTTAATATCTTTTCCAGAATCTTTCTTTATTCGGGCCAGGCCCTGGAATTAATCCCTAAAATAAAACAAGCACAGGGTGAGATAGATTTGATTTATCTGGACCCGATGTTTCCTCATAGAACTAAATCTGCCCTGGTTAAAAAACCCATGAGAGATTTAAGAGACTTAGTCGGTGAAGATTTAGACGCTGATGGTTTATTAAATATTGCGAGACAGCATGCGCCTAAAGTCATTGTTAAAAGACCTAAGAATGCCCCTTTTTTAGCGGGGGAAAAAACAAAAGATCAGTTGATTGGAGCGAGCTCCAGGTTTGATATTTATGTGGGATTTATTTAAAAAATTATTGAGACAAAGACCCCAAAGAGTGCATGCAGAGGGCCAAGTCTTTCAAATTGGCTAATAAGCTGGAAAGGGCTGCGGCATCTTCTGGGAGCTCAATTTCACACTCTCTTTGAATCTCAGAAATGGACTCTATTTCGTCTTCCAGGGCAAATAAAATAGGGTCGTTTTTAGCTCTAGGATCTAAAGAATTTAAATACGCAATATTTCTGTTTAATAAATCTTCCAAAGGATGATGCAACTCGCCACGAATTTCAGAAGAAAAGCCAGTTTTGACTAATTGATGAATGCTTTGAGTAAGCTGAGCAATAGATTCTATAAGCGCATCGGATTCGTCAAAGTCTGGGTAATTTAGGACGTCTTGAGTCGCCGCTAAAAATTCTTTCTGGGCTTGAAGTAATTTTGGGCTGACTTTTCCCTTAATTAATCCAAAGATGCAGCCGGAAAAATAGGCCATATAACGTTGGTAAAAAAGACTTAAAGCAGTTTCTTGAATCATCAGATTTTTCTCCAGGGCGCCAGAGCTTGGACGAGGGACTCCAGGTCTTTATAAGTGATTTTTAGCGTATGAATAAAAGCCTGAAGGGCCATATGAGCCTCGTCGTAACTGACGTCTATTAAATTATTGTCGTCATTTTCTTCTTGCTCTGCTTCATCTTCATCATCTTCATCATCCCAAGAAAACATCATTTCATCTTCAGGATCCAGAGGATACGCCGAATGAAAAGCTTCTTCTAAAACCATGATCTGGCGCTTTAATAGCTGGAGATTAAGTTTAATTTTGGGCTCTTGGAGTAATAAAACTAAAGACTCTAGAAATTGCGAGAGCATCGAAGAAGTTTTGAGTAGCTTATCTTTTAAAGTCAAAGTCTCGGGGTCTTCCATAATTCGAAATCTTAAGCAGCCCATGGCAATAATATTTAAAGAGAGCTGTTCTAATTCTTCTAATAGGATTTTTGAAAATTGTTTGATTTTTTCTGAAAGATTTTTCTGACTAGTTTGTTCTGAAATATAGTGATCTAGACAATCTATTTTTTTTCTTAAATTAAATCTGGCTAAGCTCAATCTTTTTTCATGGGCTAGCTGGGATCGTTGGTATTGCTTAGTTAAATAAGATTTTTCCTGGAGTTGATTAAGTTTAATCAGAGCTTGCAGGCTCGAAATAATTAAATTTAACTCAGAAGATTCGGGATTTTTTTGTTCGGACTGGATCATGATGGTGGGGGTCTTACTATTTTTTAAGTTAGTTTTAATTAGTGTTCGTTAGAATAGTAAAACAAGTTTAAAAATAAATTAATTCTAGGTTTTATTTATATAGAGAGGATCTCTTACAAAAATAATAGAAAATTTCTTCTAGACAATGATCCTACGCATGGCAAAATTAGAATGAATTTTAGGAACTTTGAGAAACATGATGAATAAGCGGAACGATATGCCTCACTTAGATTCAACCGACCAGTTGGCGGATAAGCTATTAAAGCTGCGTGCATATCAAGATGCTTTGAAAGGTAAGGCGATAGAGTTAGAAAAAAAGAATGAGTTATTAAAACAAAAAGAAATAAAAATATTGGAATATAGAAAGAAAATTTTGGAAGCTTTGAGACAATTATTATTAGAAGATCCAAAAATAGGTGAGAACAGAAATCTGATGAAAAAATATGACGAACTACTTGACTCCATCACTTTAGATGTGAAGTATGACGACGATTATTTAATGGGTTAGTTAAGAAATTTTAAATTTAAATTACAAAAAGTCGGGAGAATGAGAATGATCGAATTAGCAGTAGAATTAGCACTAGAAGGTGCAGAGTTAGCAGCAAAGGCAGTTAAGAAAATTAATGAATTAATTCACAAAACAGACAATCAAATTAATCATTTGAAATCAGGGGACGAAACTTTAGCGGTTCCAGCTCAAGCGAGAACAGCCAGTGTGCTTAACACGATTCGTAATGCAGAAGTTCCAGCGAATCATGGCTACAGCGCATAACTAGTTAACTTAAGTTTGATTTAAAAACACCCGATCTGGGTGTTTTTTTTGGCCCAATTTTTAGGTTTTTATAGGGTGCCAGATCTGGTATCTTCGCCGGCCATTTTTAAGCAGAAAAATACAAAGATTATAAAAATTTTATGAGCAAGCATTTATTCAAATCCACTCTTACCGTTGGCTCTATGACGCTGATTTCTAGAATTCTGGGTTTATTGCGAGAAGTCGTCTTCGCCATTGTTTTTGGTGCCACGGCCCAGATGGATGCTTTTTTAGTCGCGTTTAAGATTCCTAATTTTATGCGTCGCTTATTTGCCGAGGGGGCTTTTGCTCAGGCCTTTGTGCCGGTCTTATCTGAAGCTAAAACTAAATATTCAGAAGCAGAAGTTAAAAATTTAATCGCCCATGTGGCCGGATTATTAGGCCTAGTGACTTTTGTTTTTGCTTTATTGGGCATGATTTTCGCGTTTTTTCTAGTCTTTATTTTTGCACCCGGTTTTTGGCACGATCCCAGTAAATTCGCTCTGACTGAAAGCATGCTCAGAATCATGTTTCCCTATTTGTTTTTTATTGCTCTGACGGCGCTCGCAGGCGGTGTTTTAAATACTTATGGGAAATTTTCCGTCCCCGCATTTACACCCACTTTGTTAAATATTGTCATGATCCTGGTGACTTTATATGCCGCCCATCGATTTACGCATCCTGAATTAGCCGTGGCTTGGGGCGTGACTCTGGCTGGGCTAATTCAGCTCTTATTCCAGCTGCCTTTTTTGTATCAATTGGGTTTGCTGACCTGGCCAAAAATTAAATTAGTTAAATCTCACCCTGGCGTGACTAAGATTTTAAGATTAATGATTCCCGCCATTTTTGGGGCATCAGTAGTTCAGATTGGCTTATTAATCGACACTATTTTTGCGTCTTTCTTACAAACAGGGTCGGTCTCTTGGTTGTATTACTCGGATAGATTAATGCAGTTTCCTCTGGGAATTTTTGGAGTTGCTTTAGGGACGGTTGTTTTACCTCATCTTTCCAGCATGCATGCCAAATCAGATCAAATTAGTTTTAATAGTTCTTTGAATTGGGCGCTCAAACTAGTCTTGATTTTTGCTTTGCCAGCCGCTGCAGGATTAGCCGTTTTAGCCAAGCCCATGGTCTGTGTAATTTATCAGTATGGAAAATTTAGCGCACAAGATGCTTTAAATACGGCCTGGGCCTTAGTGATTCTCTCTTTAGGCTTGTTTTTCTTTATTGCGGTTAAAGTCTTAGTCAGCGCGTTTTATTCTCGCCAAAATACCAAGACGCCTGTAAAAATTGCAGCTCTGGCTCTGGGGGTTAATATTTTATTTAATTTTATTTTGATTTTTAAATTAGCTTATTTGGGTATTGCCTTAGCGACTGTTATCTCTTCTGTTTTTAATGTCTCTGCTTTGGGATTTGTATTAATTAAGAAAAAAATCTGGGTCTTAGATCAGCACTGGGTCAAAATTGGATTAGTAGTAATTCTGGCAACTTTAGTCATGAGTGTGAGCTTGTATTTTTTATCTAATTTAACTCATTGGTTATCTTTAGGGTTGGTTTCCAGGCTTTGGCATTTGAGTGTTTTATTAATACTGGGCGTCGTGATTTATTTGGGCATCTTAGGCTTATTTAGGATTCAAAAATGTCTTTAAAATCTTTTAAAAAAATAAGAATTATTAGGGGTTTAATTAATTTAAAATCTTATCAAGATCAACATCCAGAGCCGTCAGTTGTTACTATTGGTGCTTTTGATGGCTTGCATCTAGGGCATCAGAGAGTCATAGAGCAATTAGATAATTATCCGGGTAAAAAAATAATTATTTTATTTGAGCCGGTCTTGCCTAAAGAATTTTTTTCGAACAATAAAATTCCCAGAATTTCTAGGTTAAGAGACAAATTGATTTTTCTAGACCAGCTGGAAATAGACGCTGTTTTGTTAATTAAATTTGATCAAAAATTCTCAGAGCTAGCTCCCCAGGATTTTATAAAAAATATTTTAATTACTGGCTTGAATACTAGAGTTTTAATTATTGGGGATGATTTTAAATTTGGATTTAAACGCGCTGGAGATTTTAATTTATTAAAGTCCCAGGCTTATTTTAAAACTTATCCTACTGAGACTTTATTTAAATTAGATCCATTAGAAAATCCTAAGAGAGTCGCTAGTTCTTGGGTTCGGGAATTAATCATGGCGGGGGATTTTTCAGGGGTTAAAAATCTATTAGGCCGGGCCTATTGTTTGACTGGAAAAGTCGGTCATGGGGATAAAAAAGGGAGAGTTTTAGGCTTTCCGACGATGAATATTTTTTTAAAAAACCCCATGGCAGTCTCTGGGGTTTATTTAGTCAAAGTAGCTGGAGTGAATGGTCGGATTTTTTATGGACTTGCGAATGTTGGCACCCGACCCACGCTGACTCAGGGCTTAAAAAGATTATTAGAAGTTTATTTAATCTTAGATCTCGTCTCTCCCCTGGCGGGAGAGACAGGCCTGAAGGCGGAGCCAAAGGCCAGAGAGGGGGCCCAGTTCAATACCGCCTTAAATGCCTATGGTTTAAACATCTCTGTCGAATTCGTACAAAAAATCCGTGATGAGCAAAAATTTGGCTCTCTGGAAGGCCTACGCGCCCAGATCGAAAAAGATCTTACCCACGCAAAACTGTTGGTAAAAATGCCTAGTTATTTAATCTCGAATTAATCTTCAAAAATTATCCTGCGCCCCGTTGAGTTATTAATAAAAAAATAAACAAAGGGGATTTTGATATGTCGGGTTCAAATAATTTTTCTTTGCCTAGTTTAAAGGACCTATATCCTTATATTTATCATCATGCACGTGCAGCGGTTTTAGCTCCTACTGGGGGCGTATCTCCAGACGCGTTTATTAGGCTTGTGAATGATGTTGTAAACGGTCGAGGCTCTTCCATTGATTTAAAAACCGTAGAAAACACCTTGAAGGCCAAAGTGCCTGTGGCTTTTGGTCAAGAGTCTTTGACGTTTTCTGATCTCTTAGATGCTATGAGAGATCCTGCTCGTTCACCCGATGAAATTTGTGGTGCGAGCCCAAGTTAAGAAATTTCAAAAATAAAATTATCAGGAGTTTCGCACTTTCAGCCTAGCTAGAGGCGAGCATGCTTCGCATTGAATCTTTGATTGCGGGTTTAATTACATCCCAAGTTTGTTGATAAAAACTTATTTTTTGATTGATTCTTCTGATGTGT
>Ga0214919_10000314_pt1 | contig 82913 bp, 70 predicted proteins | sample LL1503_MetaG_FD_177994 | JGI IMG/M metagenome (GOLD analysis project Ga0214919, IMG submission 177994) | Freshwater microbial communities from Lake Lanier, Atlanta, Georgia, United States - LL-1503 | ecosystem: Environmental > Aquatic > Freshwater > Lake | place: USA: Georgia | collected...
CGGCGGAACAGGTGGCGGGAAACATTCACGGGCCCAAGGATCTCGCCGGCCGGACGGTCGGCTGCCAGGAGGCGGCGGTGACGGTGAAGGAGGTCAGGCGCAGGGGAGGTATCTCCAGAGAATTTTCCAAGCTGAAAGAAGCCTTGGATGCACTCGGCCGAGACGAACTGGATGCCGTGGTCGGCGAAAACCAGCAGATGATGTTTCTCCTGAACCAGTCTGGACGTCAGAGTCTCAAGCTCGTCGGCCCGATCTTCGAGTCGTTCGACTACGGCCTTGGGCTGCCCAACGGCAGTCCGCTCCGCGAGCGGCTCAACACGGCGATCCTGCGGATGCGGGAGGATGGCACGATGGACCGCATCCGCGAGCAGTGGCTCGGCAGGCACGACTAGCGCGGATGGCGGCGGTTCGGGGCTGACCGGACCCCATCGCCGGACGTTCGCTATGGCCATCCTGGCCTTCGCTCACTCGATGGCGGCGGCGCTCCGGCATCCCGCCTGCGCTTGCCGCCAACGCCGGCTCTCGGGGCCCGGCCAGCCCCTCACGGATGATTCCGAATCCCATGCAAGCCCGAAGCGCAAGCGAGAGGATGTTGCGGGCCAGGCCCGGAGGGCCGGGTTAGCACCAGCGGGCGGAGGCCCGCCAAGCGACTGATGCCGGACAGGCCTCCGCCTGCCGGGCGGCAGGATGCCATGTTTCGCGTGTATTCAGCTGAACAGTGCCTTCACCGGCTTCGCCGGCTCGACGCCGGTGAGCTTGGAATCGAGGCCCTGGTATTCGACCGTGAACTTCGCGTGGTCGATGCCGAGGAGATGGAGCATCGTGGCGTGCAGGTCGCGGACATGCACGACGTCAGAAATGGCGTTGTAGCCAAAGTCGTCGGTGGCACCGTGGACGATGCCGCCTTTGATGCCGCCCCCCGCCAGGGCCATGCTGAAGCCCTTGATGTGGTGATCGCGACCGATCGCCCCCTTGCCCCCCTGCCCCATCGGTGTGCGGCCGAATTCACCGCCGATCACGACGAGCGTTTCATCGAGCAGGCCGCGGCGCTCGAGATCGACAAGCAAGGCCGCCGCAGCCCGATCGGTCGGTGGGCAGATCTCTTTCATGTACTTGTCGATGTCACCATGATGGTCCCAGTCGCTGTGGTAGAGGTGCACGAACCGCACTCCACGCTCCACCAGCCGCCGTGCCATCAGGCAGTTGGTGCCGATGGTCGCCTTGCCCGGTTCAGCGCCGTAGAGCGCGAGCGTCTCGGCTGTTTCATTGGAGAGATCGGCGAGTTGCGGCACGCTCGCCTGCATACGGAAAGCGAGTTCATACTGCTTTATGCGGGTGGCTATCTCGGGATCGGCCAGCGTGGCGAGGCGATGGTGTTCGAGCGCGGCGACTGTGTCGATCAAGTCCCGCTGGTGGGCAGTCGATACGCCCGGCGGGTTCCGCACGTAGTGCACCGGGGCGCCAGACGTGGCAAACTCCACTCCCTGGAACTGACCCGGCAGAAAGCCTGAGTGCCATTGCCTCGCCGCGATCGGCTGCGGATTGCGGCCCATCTTGCTCGTCATCACGACGAAGCCGGGGAGGTCTTCGGCCTCACTGCCGAGACCATAGGTCACCCAGGCGCCCATGCTCGGCCGGCCGGAGAGGGCGGTGCCGCAGTTCATGAAGGTGTGGGCGGGGTCGTGATTGATCTGCTCGGTCACCATGCTTCGCACGATCGCGAGATTGTCGACCAAGCCACCGATCGCTGGAAAGAAATCGCTGACGGGCGTGCCGCTCGCGCCGCGCGGCGAGAACGACGTTCGCGGTCCCAGGCAGATGAGCTTCTGCCCCTGCAACTGCGCGATCGGCTGGCCGGCCGTCACGCTCTCCGGCATCTCTTGGCCATCGAGCTTTTTGAGCACCGGCTTGTAGTCGAAGGTTTCCAGATGGCTCGGGCCACCGGCGAGGCAGAGGAAGATCACCGACTTCGCTTTGGGCGGATGATGGAGCGGGAAGACCGCTCCCGGATACCGGTCTGACGCACTGCCTGTGCGGGCAGCGGTCGAGATCGCCGCCGCAAGACCGTCGCGGGCCAGCAGCCCAGAGAGCGCGGCACCGCCGAGAGAGAGGCCCGATCGGCCGAGGAACGTGCGGCGGTGGATTGTGAGCGGGTCGTGCATGGCTAGTATCGCGAGATGGCCTCGTGGAGGTTGAGCACGGCGCGGGCGGCGGCGGTCCACGCGGCCAGTTCGGGTTCGTTCAAGGTTGTGTCGCGTGCCGCGATACCGACGGCAAGCAGTTCGGTCGCCGCTTCCGGATCGGCCTTGAACTCGGCGCGGCGGCGATCGAGCAGACCCTTCACAAGTGCCAGTTCCTCAGGCGAAGGTGGACGGGAGAGCGTCTTTGTCCAGAGGAATGTGATCCGCTCGCCGTCGCTGGTGCCGCCCGAGGTGACCGCGAGTTCCGCGAGTTTTCTCGCCGCCTCGATGAAGGTCGGGTCGTTGAGCAGCACGAGCGCGGCCTTCGGGGTGTTCGACCGCATCCGTGCGGCGGTGCACTCCTCGCGGGTGGGCGCGTCGAACGCGAGCAATTGCGGATGGAGAAACATCCGCTGCCAGTGGACGTAGAGTCCGCGCCGCCACTGGTTGCTGTCGGTGTCGGACTTGTATTCCCGCTGCGGAAAGTTCAAGTGCCGGTAGTAGCCCACCGGCTGGTAGGGATGGATGCTTGCACCTCCGAGCTGCTCAAACAGTAGCCCGCCAGCGAAGAGGGCGGCGTCGCGCACGCCCTCAGCAGGCAGCCGCCAGCGGCCTTGCCGCGCAAGCAGCCGATTGTCGGGATCGCGGGCGAGCAGATCGGCCGGCGCATCGGATGCCATGCGGTAGGTGCGGCTCGTCACGATCGTGCGGATGAGCTTTCGCACGTCCCACCCCTGCTGCATGAATTCGAGTGCGAGGCGGTCGAGCAGCTCCGGATGATCGGGCAGCTCGCCTTGGCCGCCGAGGTCGCCAGTGCTGCGGCAGAGCCCGGCGCCGAAGAACAAGGCCCAGATCCGGTTGGCGGTCACGCGGGCGGTGAACTCGCCGCCGCCGCCGGCGGCGACAGGCGTGACCAGCCAATGGGCGAGATCGGCCCGTGTGTCGCGGCCCGGCGTGCCGAGACTGCCGAGGAATGCCGGGATGGCCGGCTCGACGAGCGGGCCGGTTTCATTCATCCAGTTGCCACGCGGCAGGATGCGGACGTCGCGGGGCTTCTTGAGCGATTGCGTGACCATGAGCTGCCGATCGAGCCGTGTGCGTTCGGTCTTGAGCATGTCGAGCTCAATGCGTCTGGCGACGACGCTCTCCGACTCGGGCTCCGCTGGCTGGGCCTGCGGCGGCAGCACGAGCGGCGGCAACTGGGTTTCGAGCGAGTGGATCTGCGTGTCGAGCTCGGCGGCCCGTGAGCGGTCGAACGGACCGACGATCGTGACCTCCGGATCACGGCGGGTCGGCAAGGCATTCGTGCCATTCTTGAAATGCCTCTCGTCGTCGATGTCGGCGAAGAAACCACCGAGCGTGTGGAAGTCTTTGGCCGTGTAGGGGTCGTATTTGTGGTCGTGGCATTGCGCGCAGCCCACGGTCGCCCCCATCCACACGCCCGACACGTTGCGGATTCGGTCAGCCTGATAGATCGCGCGATACTCCTTCGCCTGCAGTCCCCCTTCATGGGTCGTCTGCAGCAGCCGGTTGTAGGCACTGGCGAGCAGCGGATCGTCGGCGTGTTCATTGCCGGCCGGGCCAACGAGGTCGCCTGCCAATTGCAGCACGGTGAACCGATCGAACGGCACGTTGTCGAGAAACGCCTTGATCACCCAGTCGCGATACGGCGAGATGCTGTGGTCCTGATCGCCGTGGTAGCCGACCGTGTCGGCATAGCGGACGAGATCGAGCCACCAGGCGGCCAGCCGCTCGGCATGCCGAGGTGAGGCGAGCAACCGGTCTAATAACAACATGGAGCTATCAGGACGGGTGTCGGCGAGATAGGCGTCGACCTCGGCCGGCGTCGGCGGCAGACCAGTGAGATCGAACGTGAGCCGGCGGATGAACGTGCGCGGATCGACGTCGCTGGTGGGCGCGAGCCCTTCAGACTCAAGCCGTCCGAGCACGAAGCGGTCGATCCAGTTGACGGGCCAGTCGGCCCGCGTGATGGGAGGAGGGGCATGATCGCGCGGCGGCACATACGCCCAGTGCGGCGAGTAGGGGGCACCGGCGGCGATCCACTTTGCGAGCGTCTCTTTCTGGGCCGCCGTGAGCACGTGGTTGCTCTCGGGTGGCGGCATGACCGTGTCGGGGTCGGTCTCGTGGATGCGGGCGATCAGTTCGCTCTCATCGGGGTGGCCGGGGACGATGGCCCTGGCGCCGCTGTCGAGTTCGGCCGTGGCCGCGTCGCGGTCGTCGAGCCGCAGGCCCCCCCGGCGGTCGTGCTCGTCGGGCCCGTGGCAGGCAAAGCAGTTGTGCGACAGGATTGGGCGGATGTCGCGGGTGAAGTCGGGGGTTTTGTCGGTCCCTGGGGCTGCTTCCACCCCCCGCCATGCGGCGAGGCTGCACAGCGCCACCAGAGCCGCTATCAACCAGCAGGCGGGGCGGCTCAGTGGCCGAGATGGTCGCGACATGGTGACGGTCAGCGGTGTTGGCAGGGGAGACGCGGGGCCATATTTCCTATTATAGACCGCCGGGGGAGTGAGTGCCGCCTCAATACGCTCGTTGACGGTGCTCGCCCGCGCCACTAGATTCTGGCGAGTTTGTCGGCCCGAACCGGCCGCGTTTTCACGGCTTCCGGTGCGAAGTGCCGGATCCGTTTTCCCCGCTCCGACCCGCTACGAAAGGTTTCGACCAGCCCATGGCCACCACTCTCGGAAAGAAGTCCTCCAAGTCAGCGTCCACCAAAAGCGGGAAGCAGAGCGGCAAGCCTGGCAAGATGATCTATTACTTCGGCGCCAAAAAGTGCGACGGCGACGGCACGATGAAGGCCCTGCTCGGCGGCAAGGGGGCCAATCTCGCCCAGATGACCAAGATCGGCCTGCCGGTGCCCCCGGGCTTCACGATCACGACGCAGGTCTGCATCGACTATTACAAGCACGGCAAGAAGTTCCCGAAGGGCCTCGAGGACGATGTCGCCTCCGCCATGAAGCTCATGGAGAAGGAGACCGGCAAGAAGTTCGGCGACCCCAAGAACGCCCTGCTCGTGAGCGTTCGTTCCGGTGCCCGCGACAGCATGCCGGGCATGATGGACACGATCCTGAACCTGGGTCTGAACGACGACACCGTGAAGGGGCTCGCTGCCGCCACCGGCAATCCCCGGTTCGCCTACGACTCCTACCGCCGCTTCATCCAGATGTACGGCGACGTGGTGATGGGGGTACAGAAGCGGCACGAAAACGAGCACGATCCCTTCGAGGAGACGATGGAGGGGCTCAAGCATCAGCTCGGCGTCCACAACGACACCGACCTCACCGAAGAGCATCTCCGCGAGCTGATCAAGCGGTATCTGACGCTCATCAAGCAGCGGACCGGCAAGGGCTTCCCACAGGATCCGTTTGAGCAGCTCATGGGCGCCGTTGGCGCCGTCTTTGGCAGCTGGATGAACGAGCGGGCGATTCTCTACCGCCGCAAGTACAAGATCCCCGACGAGTGGGGCACCGCCGTCAACGTGCAGAGCATGGTGTTTGGCAACATGGGCGACGACTGCGCGACTGGCGTGGCCTTCACCCGTGACCCAGCCACCGGCGAAGACACCTTCTACGGCGAGTATCTGGTCAACGCTCAGGGCGAAGACGTTGTCGCGGGCGTGCGGACGCCTAAGCCCGTGGCCGAGATGAAGCACGAAGCGATGTTCTCCGGCACCTACAAGGAGCTGGAGAAGGTCCGCCAGACGCTCGAAAAGAAGTTCGGCGACGTGCAGGACTTCGAGTTTACGGTCGAGAAGAAGAAGCTCTACATGCTGCAGACGCGGCACGGCAAGCGGACGGCGCTGGCCTACGTGAAGATCGCCCACGACATGGTGAAGCAGAAGCTCATGTCGCCCGAGCACGCCATCCAGTCGGCCGATCCCGACGCGCTCTCGCAGCTGTTGGCGCCGATCTTCGACCGGGCCGACTACGCCGCCGCCAAGAAGAGCACCCGGCTTCTGACCACGGGCCTGCCCGCCGGTCCCGGCGCCGCCACCGGGCAGCTCGTGTTCACGGCCGCCAAGGCCGAAGAACTGGCCAACAAGGGCATCAAGGTGGTGCTCGCCCGCGTCGAGACGAGCCCCGAGGATCTTCGCGGCATGATCGCCGCCGAGGGCATCCTCACCAGCCGCGGCGGCGTGTCGAGCCATGCAGCGCTCGTGGCCCGGCAGATGGGCAAGGTCTGCGTCGCCGGTGCCGGTGCGGTCCAGATCGACTACGCGAAGGGCACGCTCACCTGTGCCGGTCAGAAGCTCAAGGAAGGCGATGCGATCTCGATCAACGGCTCGACGGGCGAGGTCTTCGCCGGTGCCATCAAGACCGCCGACAGCGAGCTCAAGCAGGTGCTGATCGCGAAAACGATGAAGCCGGCCGACTCCGAGGTCTTCCAGTATTACGACTTCATCATGAAGCTCGCCGACAAGTACCGGAAGCTCGGCATCCGGACGAATGCCGACACGCCGGAGCAGGTTCGTCACGCGATTGCCTTCGGTGCCGAGGGCATCGGCCTGACGCGGACCGAGCACATGTTCTTCGAGGGCGACCGTATCGACGCGATGCGTGAGATGATTCTCGCTGAGAACGAGGACGACCGCCGCAAGGCGCTCGCCAAGCTGCTCCCCTACCAGCGGGACGACTTCGAAGGCATCTTCAAGGCCCTCGACGGCCGACCGGCCACCATCCGCTTCCTCGACCCGCCGCTGCATGAATTCGTGCCGCACGACGAGAAGGCCCAGGCCGATCTGGCCAAGAAACTGAAGATGTCGGTCGAGACGGTAAAGGCCCGCGTGCACGCCCTGCACGAGTTCAACCCGATGCTCGGCCATCGTGGCTGCCGCCTCGGCGTCAGCTACCCCGAGATCTCGGAGATGCAGGCCCGCGCGGTCTTCGAGGCCGCGGCCAAGGTGCAGAAGGCCGGCATCAAGGTGAAGCCCGAGATCATGATCCCGCTCGTCGGCTTCAAGAAGGAACTCGACAACCAGGTGGAGATCGTGCACCGGGTCGCCGAGTTGGTGCAGAAGGAGACCGGACAGAAGATCAAGTATCTCGTGGGCACGATGATCGAGATCCCGCGCGGCGCCCTCACGGCCGATGAGATCGCGGAGACGGCCGAGTTCTTCTCGTTCGGCACCAACGACCTCACCCAGACCTGTCTCGGCATGAGCCGTGACGACATGGGGTCGTTCCTGCAGAAGTACACCGAGGAAGGCATCTTCAAGGCGAATCCGTTTGCGTCGATCGACGCCACCGGTGTCGGTCAGTTGATGCAGATCGCTGTCGAGCGCGGCCGCAAGACGCGAAAAGACATCAAGCTCGGCATCTGCGGCGAGCATGGTGGCGATCCCCACTCAGTGCTGTTTTGCCACCATATCGGGCTCGACTACGTGAGCTGCTCGCCGTTCCGCCTGCCGGTCGCCCGGCTGGCCGCGGCGCAGGCAGCACTCGGCAAGACGTACTGAATACACGCGAAACATCGGCACCTGGGCTTGTGTGGTGTGTGACAAGAAGCCCCGGACGGAAGTCCGGGGACACCGGGTCGTTGGGCGTTCCCGGATCGGCGTGGCACGTTGGGTGGTGTTCGTGCCCGAAGTCCCCCGGCTTCCGCCGGGGGCTTTTATGGGAGGGCGCGTCGGGCTTTTATGGGACTCGGAATCATCCGTGAGGGGCTGCCCATGTCCCGAGAGTCGGCGTTGCTGACCAGCGCAGGCAGGATGCCGGAGCGCAGTCAGCATCGAGTGAGCGAAGGCCAGGATGGCCGTAGCGAACGTCCGGCGACGGGGCATGGGCAGCCCCGAGCCGTCGCCGCGTCATCCTGCGGGAACACGGGCAAGACGGTACAGTGTCCGCCATGCCGCTCTCCACCGAAGCCCTGACGCTTGCGCCGATCCTCCTGCTCGTGATCGTGCTCTGGGTGACCGAGGCCCTGCCGCTGGCGGTCACGGCGCTGCTCGGGGCCGTGCTCTGCGTGGTGGCCGGGGTGGCGCCGGCGAAGGAGGTGTTTCGCCCTTTCGCCGATCCGCTCATCTTCCTGTTCATCGGGTCGTTCCTGCTGGCCGAGGCGATTCGGCTGCACGGGCTCGACCGTCGGCTTGCCTACCGCGTGCTCTCCGTGCCGTGGATCGGTGAGCGGCCGACGCAGATTCTTGCGGCTGTGGCGCTCGTCTCGGTGCTCATCAGCGCCTTTATCTCCAACACGGTCACGGCCGCGATGATGATGGCGATCGTGACGGGCATCCTCGGTGCCGTGGAGGCGGCCGCTGCCAGCCACGGCAAGCCACCGGCCCCGACCTTCGCCACAAGCCTCTTTCTCTGCGTGGCTTTCGCGGCGTCGATCGGCGGCCTGGCCACGCCGATCGGCACGCCCACCAACCTCATCGGCCTTGCGTTCATCCGTGATCAGGTCGGTGTGCACGTCTCTTTTCTTGGCTGGTGCGCGATTGCCATCCCGCTCGTCGCCGTCATGACGAGCGTGGCGGTGGCGGTGCTCTCGAGGCTGTTTCCGGCGGGCGTGGAGCGGCTCGAGGGGGTTGGGAGCTATGTCGCTGCCGAGCGGAGCCGCCTTGGCGCGTGGACGGTCGCGCAGAAGTCGGTGGCGATTGCCTTTGCCATCACGGTCTTTCTGTGGGTGCTGCCGGGCGTGTTGCTCATTCTTCTGGGGGCCTCCCATCCCATCTGTGGCTGGCTCTCGAAGCGGCTTCCGGAGGGGGTCGTGGCCCTCATCGGCGCCATCCTGCTCTTTTTGTTGCCGGGGAATCGTGACGGGGACGGCCACCGCCGGCGGGCGCTCGATTGGCGGGAGGCCCGCATTGATTGGGATATCGTGCTCTTGTACGGCGGCGGCATGGCGCTGGGAGAACTCTGTTTTTCCACGGGACTCGCCGGCGTCATCGGCCAGTCGATCACAGGATGGATACCCGCCGGCGATTGGAGCGGGCCGGTGCTCGTGGCCGTGGCGACGGTCGTGGCGGTGGTGACGAGCGAATTCACGAGCAACGTCGCCAGCGCGAATATGGTCGTGCCGGTCGTGATTGCGCTGGCCCGTGCCACGGGCGTCGATCCGCTGATGCCGGCGCTCGCGGCCACGTTTGCGTCGAGCCTCGGATTCATGATGCCGGTCAGCACGCCCTGCAATGCGATTGTCTATGGCTGCGGCCGGGTGCCGCTGCGGGCGATGATGGCCAGCGGGGCGATCATCGACGTGGTGGGTGCGATCACGGTCACGGCCGCGATGCTGCTGGCGTCGCGATTCTGAGCGTGCTCGTCTGCAAGATACCGCGGCCCGGCCGGTGCATTCCTTCCGGCCGGACCGCGTCAGGGGGATCGTCTACCGCTGCCACGCAGGTGTCGCGGCGATGGGCTCTGTCGACTCAGGTGGGGCGGACCACCGGTCGCTCTAGAAGCCTCCCTCGATCGCCGCGCCGCACTGGTGGCAGCGGGGTTGCACCGGTGGGATGGGCGACGGCATGTAGCCCTCCCGACACATGGCATGGAGCCGCGGAAAGTGCGGCGGCAGCGTCACGCAGGGGCTGTGCTTCGAGTGAAGCTGCTGGAAGGGGTGCGCCTGGTAGACGCTCGAACCTCGACAGCATGCCTGCGGCGCACCGCACTGGTTGGCCCGCACGTTGCCATGCCATGGCGGCTGCTGCCATGACTGCTGCGGCTGACCGCCGCGGCATCCGCAGTCCCCCGGCTGGCCAGCGGCCGCCGACTCCATCACCACGGTCGTCTCACCAGGCTGGGTGTCGACGAGTTGGGCGGCCGTCCCGGTCAGGGGCGACGAGGCCGCGGCCAAGACGGCGACGGCGAACAGCAGTGGGCGAACAATACGCACGAATCAGGCTCCCCAGGATGGCGTCCGACAGACTCCACGATCCACGGAAGATGTTTCGTCTGGAGAGGTCTGCCCGGATGAGAGAACAGGCAAACGGGTGGGGCCGTATGATCTGGAGCGAAGATGATGCCGACCGCTTGACGCTGACAAGACGATCGGTAGTATATGCAAAAGGGTTGCATGTGGCAGCCAGCTCCTTCCTGAAACTTCCGCCGGAGTTACGGATATGACACGGTCCCGCCGCGCGTTCACACTGGTCGAACTGCTAGTCGTGATTGCGATCATCGCCACGCTTGTGGGCCTGCTTCTGCCTGCCGTGCAGTCCGCCCGTGAGGCGGCCCGCCGGGCCCAGTGCACCAACAACCTCAAGCAGACCGGTCTCGCCCTGCAGAATTATCACGAGACCCGCCTGCAGTTGCCGGAGGGCTGGCTCGCCGACAGCACCCAAGCCGGTGGTGACACCGGCGTGGGCTGGGGCTGGGCGTCGCGGATTCTGTCCTTCGTCGAGGACGACGCGACCTCCAAGAACATCGTGATCACCGGTTCGATCTCCGCGGCATCTTCGACGGTACTTGGCAAGGTGATTCCAGGGTTTCGCTGTCCTTCCGATGGCGCCGCTGGCTCGCCGACGTTCAACATTGGCACTACCGGGGGCGCGTGCGACCACATGACGCCCGACGCTAATTCCTCGAGCCCCGCGGTGATGGTCGCGAGAACCAACTACGTCGGCATGTTCGGAACGAATAATGCCGAAACCGACGCATTCAAGGGCGATGGCATGTTCTTTGCCAACAGCCGTATGCCCTTTCGCCACGTCACCGACGGCTTGAGCAAGACGATCATGGTGGGCGAACGCGACTCGTCGATCGGCGGAAGCCTCTGGATTGGGATGTTTCAGGGCAAGTGCGAGGCGATCGTTCGCGTGGTGGCAGAGGGCGATCATCCTCCGAATGGTGATCCAGCGGCGCGTCATTTCGAGGATCTGATGAGTCGTCATCCCGGTGGCGCCAACGTCGTGTTCGCCGACGGCCACTGCGACTTCATCGCCGAATCGATCGCGACGAACGTCTATCAGGCCTTGTGCACGCGTAAGGGAGCCGACTGACCGTCAGTCGAGGGCCACGTCGTCGACACGGTAGCCCTCGAGCGAGTCCCGTGTGGCGATCACGATGAAGCCTTCGTTGCCGTCGCGGTAGCCACCGATCCCCACCAGCGGTGCGCCGTGGCGATAGCGGTCGACGACGCGGCCGTCGGCCCAGGCGACGGTCACCGAACCATCGGGCGCGGCGATGAGCCATTGCCGCCGCGGCGTGCCGAGCAGATCGGCCCAGGCCACCGGCTCGATCGGGCCATCGCGGTGCACGCCGTCGGGCAGATCGAGTTCCCAGAACTGGTCGGGGAGAGGACCGAGTCCCACCGCCATGTTCTTGCCCACGCTGGGGCTGGCCAGTCCCAGAAAAGCCCATCCTCCATTGGGTGCCACAGGCCCCGCGAAGAGTGACGCGACCGCAGGGCTCGCTGACCAATCCGGCTGCTTCCGGTCCTCCCCGGACCCTTGCCCAGGCCCTGACCCAGCCTCTTCCACAGGCCTCGCCTCCGCGCCCCTGCCCACCATGGTCACCGGCACGAGCCTGCCGTGCCCGTTCACGCAGACGAGCCCGCGGCTGCCCTCCTGATGCGGTGCGTCCGGCACGACGTCGAGCACCGTGTCGAACGAACGTTCCCGCCACAACCGGTGGCCATCGAGGCTGGCGGCCTGTACGCCCACGGTGCCGTAATAACCAACGACGATTTCCGGTGCGCCATCATCATTGAGGTCGACGAGTTGCGCGGTTCTGATTCCGGCATGGGCTGGGCTCTCCCAGGCGGGATAGGAGGCGTGGAGCTTCCACGCCTCGTCAAACACAAAGACCTGCTGTCCGCCGCGGTTTCCGCCGAGCCACCAGCGTTTGCCGGCCGAATCAACGGCTGTCCGCAGGAAGCCGACGGCGGCATCGGCTGGCAGATCGAGTTCGTGTCGGGCGAGTTCGCGGCCGCTTGGATCGAGCACGACGACGGTCCGCCAGCCGTCGAGGGAGACGATCCTGGCGGCGGAGGCATCGTCGAAGCAGACCACGTTTCCCGGCATGGCCACTCCCTTGGCCCGCCAGGCACTGACGAGCTTGAAGCGATCCGGCTGCCGACGGGGTGCGATCTGCTGCGGCGGCATCCGCTCCACCGCACCACCCCCGGCGACCTTCTCGAGCAGTTCGCGGTAGTCCCGGAGCCGGGTCTCGAAGCGATCGCGGAGCAGCGGCCCGGTGGGGATGCCGGCCGCCACCGCGGCGAGGGTCGTGGAGAGATCCTTGGCCAACTGGTGGTCGTGGCCCAGGAGCACGTCGGCGACGGTGCCTGTGGGCGTGAGCACCACCACGGCGGGGAAGGTCGCGATCTCGAATGTGGTCGCGGCGACGCTCCGCGGATCTCGCAGGATGGTGCCTGCTCCACCCCACAGTGTGACTTTCTCGCGGAGTGCGTCGTCTGGCACATCGGTCTCGTCAACGCTCACGGCGAAGTGTTTCACCGGGATCACGGGGGCAGCCGATCCGCCGCCGGCCGCTCCGGTCGTGAACGCTTCCACCGTTCTGATCACCTGCGGCATCGACCGTCGGCAGGCATCGCAGCCGGTATGAAAGAACTCGAGCACTACCGCCGATCCATTGAGACTCTCACTCGACACGGTCGTGCCATCGAGAGCGGCGAGTACGAACGGGGTCGTCGCCTTGCCGATCAGGGCACTTGGCGGCTGGGGCGTCGGTGGCGGCTCCAGCCGGTCCACACGGGATGCCCCTGCGGGCACGTCGAATGCGAAGGCCTCCGACGGCACCGAGACTGGAAAAGTCGCTTCCAGAAAATCGACGACGACCGAGAGCCCGCCGACTGGCCCGCCCTGCTGCGTGAGAAACTGCCCGTAGGCCGCGGTGGGCAGTGACATCCGCCGCAAGATCTTTGACTTTCGGTCGATCCAGAGGAGGAGCGGCCCATCGGGCTTCGGGATAGTCAGAACGGTGCAGGCATGGCCTTCGATCTGTTCGGTGCCCGTCACACGCGGCTTGTCCACGGCGTCTGCGACGATCAGGTCGACGGTATCGTCGGCCAACAGCAATGGCAGTTGCGTTGGACAACCGGCGTCCCCCTCGGCCAGCGTCAGGCGAACCTGCTCGTCAGCGAAGAGCTGGTCGAGCGTGAGCGGGCTCTTCACGGGTTCGTCCAGCACCTGGCCCGGCACGTTGCCCACCGCGGCGCGAAGTGATGTGCCATCGGCGGCGATCCGCGCGTCGTAGCAGTCGATCCGCAGCCGGTCAGGCCGCTCGAAGGCCACACGAAACGGGATCGACTGGTCCACCTCGGTCCCTTCGCGGGTGTAGCGGATGCGGACGCGGGCGTTGTCGGAGTATGCCTGTGCCTTGCGGTACGTGCGGCTCATCTCGTCGAGCAGGCCGCGGGGATCGACGCTGCAGCCGGTCAGCGACATCGTCGCGAGGAAAACAACAAGGGGGACGAGACGCCGTGCCAGCGATGCAAGTGGGGTGTTCATTCGCCCATCATCGCCAAAACGTCGCTGTCACGGCCAGAGCACTCAGGACACTCGTCGGCAGGGTGCACCAACGGGTACCATGGGGCGAAAGGACGTTCTGACGGTGAAATGCATTCCACTTGATTACGGCGACGACGAGCCGCTGCTGCTGGAGGTGAACGACGACGCGCTCGTGGCCGACTGCCGCGGGCCGGAGGGAGTGGCTGGCGAGGCCGCCCGGCAACTGGTCACGGCAGCGTTCAGCTCTGCCGAGTCCGGGCCGCCACTCGAGTCGCACGTGGTCCCGGGAGACCGGGTCGCCATCGGGATGGCTGGTGATGTTCCACAGGCGGCCGAGGTTGTGGCTGCGGTCGCCACGCGGCTGGTCGCAGCAGGGGTGGAACCGGCCGACATCACCTTGCTGCGCGCGCCGCCGCTCGAGCCACTGGGCTATGGCGTGCCCGAGCCGGCGGAGAACGTGCCCGCGATCGGTGCCGCGACGGCTTTCGATCCGGCTGTCGAGCCGCAGACCTCGTACATGGCCGCCGATCAGGCGGGCAGGCCAATCCATCTGGCGCGAACGCTGGTCGACGCCGACGTCGTCGTGAGCATCGGCCAATGGGGATGGGATGCCGCGTTCGGCGGCCGCTCGTTCGAGGGCGAACTCTGGCCCACGTTCTCACGGCGGTCCTGCCGAGACGAGATCGTGCGGTCGCTGGCAAAACGCGGTCGACGGGCGATCGAAGCCTGGAAGGTCAGCAACCACGAGGCGACCTGGCAACTGGGCGTCTGCGCGAACCTGCGGCTCGTCGCCGGCCGGGCTGACACGCTCGCCGCGGCGGCGTTCGGGCTGTCCGATGCCGCGGCCCGTCAGGCGCGGAAGCTGGCTGCGGGCTGGAGGCCCGGGGTGCGGGCCGCGGCGATGCTCACGATCGCATCGCTTTCGAATCCTCGGGGCGGGACGGCCATGCTCCTGCGGGCCGTGGCGGCCGCGGCGCGTGTGACGCATCCCACGGGCACAGTCTGCGTTGCGAGCCGGATAGCCGAGCGGCCCGGCGTGATCTTCGCTCGGTGGCGGGAGGGAGCACCACTCGACGCGCTCGTCCGGGAGGCGGTGGGCACCGGAGACCAGGCGCTCATCACCGACGCGTTTCAGACCCGGTTCTTCGCCCGGGCGCTCGGTGAACGGCGGCTCGTGCTCCTCTCCGACCTTGATGAGGCAACGGTCGAGGAACTCGAGCTTGGCTTTGCCGCGACGCCCGAGGTGGTGGAGCGGCTCGCGCACCGCGCGGAGAGCGTCGTCGTGCTTCACGAGGCCGACCGGATGCTGCCGCGACTGGCGTAGGGGATTCCGCTCAATCCAACGTCTGCGCACGGTTGCAAAAAACCCTGCGACCGAGCGGCCCCCAGTGCCGGGAATCGCGACTCCCCGAAGGAAAATCACCGAGCACAAAGAAGGCGTGGGATCCAAGTCGCCACTCCACCACGCCATCGGCGGCCGGGCGATGGAGGATGTCGCGCCACACGGCCATCTGTTCGATCAGGGCGTCGGCATCGCCGCAGCTCATCGGACTGCCAGCCGAGGTGAGGCCGAGACCAAGGCTTGGCGGAGTGTCATCGGCATCGATGGTGACGTCGTCCGGCCAAGGCCGGACGACGTCCCAGGCCACAGGTGCCAGCGGCGGCAGGCAGAAACGAGCATGTTCCTGCCGACCGTCGGCATCTGCGATCGGCCACGCTGCGCCGACCACGTGGCCGTCGAGCCGGCCGGCGACCACGGCGTAGCGGCCGCTCGCCTTGAGTCGCCACGGCACGACGAACCCACCGACGCGGGCCAGCACACGCACGGCCGCACGGTCAGCTGGCAACTCAGGGAGGCAAACCACCGCCGCCAGCCCGACGTCGCGCACGGGGAAGAGCATCCGTCGCTCGGTTGGGGCGAACGCTGCATCGTCGAGCACGCTCGGCAGTGAGACGGTTCTCTGCCACCGGCCACCGACGGCCTCGTCGGAGGCCGCGACGATCGTCGCCTCGGGCACGGCCGATGCCAGTTCGGCGAGGAGAGACGGCGGCGTGAGAACCGTCTGGCCAGCGATCGTCAGATCGCCTCCCCGGATCGAGATCGTTTCTCCCGGTAGCCCGACGACACGCTTGATGGCGGGCGAGCCATCGGGCGACGTGAGGATCCAGCGTTCATGCCGCTGCGGCCGCCGCAGCCGGTCGACCGACGGAAACCAGCCGGTTGTGACGACATCGCCAGCCCGTAACCCCGGCGCCATCGACAGGCCGTCGACTTCGTACCGCGCTGGCGGTGCAAGCACCGCCAGGCCACACAAGACCGCAACAACGCACGCCGCGACGCGACTCACCCCACGGTGACCCACTGGTGGCTCTTGGCGCTTGAAAGGACCGCGTCGCAGACCTTCTGGGTCTCGAGTGCGTCGCGGAAGGTCGGCCGGGCGGGCTGCTTCTTCGCGTAGGCATCGAGGAAGTCGGCAACCTGGTGGACGAAGCTGTGCTCGTAGCCGATCGCGAGGCCTGGCACCCACCACTTGTCCATGTAGGGGTGATCACTGTCGGTCACATGAACGCTCTTCCAGCCCCGCATCGGGCCCTCGTCCTTGTAATCAAACACCTGCAGCCGGTGGAGATCATGGAGATCCCACTTCAGGCTCATGTTCTCGCCGTTGATCTCGAAGGTGTAGAGCGCCTTGTGGCCGCGGGCATACCGGGTGCTTTCGAAGAGGCCGAGCGATCCGTTCTTGAAGTGGCAGAGGAAGGAGCAGGCATCGTCGATCCCCACCTTCTCGACCTTGCCGGTGAGCTGGTGCTTCCGTTCCTTCACGAACGTCTCGGTCATTGCGGTGACGTCGGAAACCTGTCCATTGAGCCAGATCGCCGTGTCGATGCAGTGGGCGAGCAGGTCGCCTGTCACGCCTGAGCCGGCGGCAGCGGCGTCGAGCCGCCAGAGCGCCGCGCCTCCCTGCGGCAGGTCGGCATTGATCGTCCAGTCCTGAAGAAAATTGGCCCGGTAGTGGAAAATCCGGCCGAGCTTGCCGCTGTCGATGATGTTCTTCGCGAACGTGACCGCCGGGATGCGACGGTAGTTGTACCAGACCGTGTTTGGCACTCCCGCCTTCTCGACGGCGGCGCACATCTTCTCCCCCTCGGCCACGTCCATCGACAGCGGCTTCTCGCAGAGGATTGCCTTGCCATGTTTGGCCGCCTCGATGGCGATCTCGGCGTGGAGGTTGTTGGGCGTGCAGATGTCGATGGCGTCGATGTCATCGGCGGCGACGAGCTTCCGCCAGTCGGTCTCGACCCGCTTGTAGCCCCAGCGGTCGGCGAAGGCTTTTGCCTTCTCGGGGTCGCGGGCGGCCACAGCCTGCAGCACTGGCAGGTATTCCAGGTCGAAGAAATCCTTGACGCGGTTGTAGCCGTTGGAGTGGGCGCGGCCCATGAAGCCGTAGCCGATCATGCCGATGCGGAGGGGTTTTGCCATGGGAGAGGTCCTTCGTGGTGGTGGTGAGTTCGTGGCGACGTGTCGAGTGGAATGGTTCGGTTCGCTGACGGATGGGATCTCGCGTGATGGGCCGCTCTGCCGGCGGGGCTCATGCTCGCCACCGGCGGACTTTGACGTTGCATTCCCGATGGATATGGTTGGCCAACTCTTCCAGTCAAAGTTCACCGGCGGCTGCGCGTGACCCCGACCGGCCTCGCTCCTCTTCGTTGAGTTCGAGGGAGTGAGCGAGGCAGTTTTAGGTTTTTCAGTTCCAGCCGTGGGCGTCTCTGACCGCGATCATGGTCTTCAGGATGGTGTTCCAGGTAGCTGGGTTTTCGAGGGTTGAGTTCGGGAACATGCAGCCATCCCAGCAGATGTGCTGGATGCCGCGTGCGGCCGCGGCTTCGAGCCAGTAGCCGGAGCACTTCACGATGTCGAGCTTGCCGTTAGGGTCGTCAGCACGGCAGTGCTTGCCCGTCTTGTCGTGCGCGCCGGCGCCGTGCACCTCGCCGTCGTTTTGGGCGACATGGAAGTCGATCGTCCACGGCCGGAGTTTGTCGGTCATCTGTTTGTAGGCGGCGTAGAACTCAGCCTCCGAGTAGCCAGGCTTCACGAGGGCATATTCAGGCGCGTTGTAGCCGAGCAGGTAGAGGTAGGTGTGGGCCAGGTCGGCCTGGAAGCCGAGCGTCTCGGGCATGCCGACCTCCTCGAGCAGATCCAGGATGTCTTTCCAGGAGTGCATGCCGGCCCAGCAGATCTCCCCCTCGGCGGCCAGTCGCTGGCCGTTGTCGTGGGCGATCTTCGCCGCTTCGCGGAACGTTTCGGCGATCTTCGCCGTGTTGGCCTTGGGATTCTCCCGCCACGTGTTGACGCCAAACTCCGCCGAGTCGATCCGGATCACGCCATACTTCCGCACGCCGTGCTTCTCGAACACCTTCGCGATCCGGCAGGCCATCTTCACGGCCGACAGGAATTTTTCCTTCGCGGCCGCATCCCCCATCGCCGAGTCGCCGACGGTGCCCGGCCAGACCGGCGCCACCAGTGAGCCGACCGTGAAGCCGTGCGATGCGATCTTGTCGGCGATCTGCGTCAGTTCGGCGTCGCTCGCCTCGGGGTTCGTATGCGGCAGAAACAGGAAGTAGTCGATGCCGTCGAACTTTTGGCCGTTGACGTTGGCCGCGGCGGTCAGTTCCAGCATCCGGTCGAGGCTGATCGGCGGCTCCTGGCCGGGATCGGTGCCCTTGCCGACGAGGCCGGGCCACATGGCGTTGTGAAGTTTGGGGGCGGTGTGCGCTGGCATCGGTTGGTTCCTGGGATGGATGACTCTCGGGCTGGTTGATCATGCGCCGCCGGGCGTGGCGGCTGTCTCCTCGCGGAGGCCGCGGAACCCGCGCGGCCTATGCTCGTCGACCAGCCGCCACGCCCGGCTCCCGGAGCCGATGCGGCGACTGCTCTTTGAGCCGGTATAGCGACCGTATGGCTCGTGTTGCCTAGCGCTTCTTTCCGTGCTTGGGGAGGTCTGGGTGGACGTCGGGGCCGAAGTAGCGGAGCGATACGAGCGGGCCGGGGCCGGTGTTTTCCACGGTGTAGCCCGCGGTGGCGGCGTCGGCCGAGATGAAGAGCTCGTCGCTGGTCATCTGGCCGAAGCGGATCAGCGTCGGGGTGGCGACGTCATGCACGCCCACTTTCCCTTCGCCCTGCACCGTGATCCAGCCGCTGGCACCGGCATCGTTCACCGTGATCTTCGCGCCCGGATCGAGCGTGAGTTCCTTCGCGCTGAAGAGCTGCCGGCCATCGACGTGGCCGTAGACGATCCAGCGGTCGGTGGCGCCGGGGGCGCTCCGCTTTTCATCGACGAGCGGTCGCAGGAAATTGCTCTCCTTGTAGTGGGTGTCGACGTTCTTCTCCCAGTCGAGCTGACCGATGATGAAGTCGAGATCGTGGTGCTTCTCCGTCGGCATGTCCTTGACGAGCAGGCTCCACGGCACAGCCCGCCCCTCGACGAGCGACTGGAACATTGCGAACACGTCGCTGCCCCACTGCGGCTCGTAGGTGAGCAGCGAGCCCGGAGCGTGGAGAACGCCCGGCGGGATCAGCCAGCCGGTGCCCCGCTCGAGCCGGTAGGCCTTGGCGAGATCGATGATACCGTTGTCGCCGCGGTTCCAGTTCTCCAGGCACTTCCGCACGTCTTCTTTCGTGGTGCCCGGCTCCAGTCCCATGAACGTGTAGGGAAAGTGGTTGTCGCAGTTGTTGTATTGCGGCGGGAAGTAGTAGCTCTCCGGCTTGCCTTCCTGGCCGACGAGCTTGGCATCCTCGAACGACTGGTGCATGTGATGGGGGATCGGCCCCATGTTGTCGAAGAACTTCGAATAGACGGGCCACTTCTGATAGCGGTCCCAGATCGCCTTGCCGACGAGCTTCGCTCCCCCCTCACTGACGGCGTCGCGCAGGAGGAACCGCTCACCGTCGAACACGCACCAGGAGAGTCCCTCGTCGGGGACGCGGCCCTCGTTGGCGGCCTCGGTCGTGCTAGCGAACCAGCGCTCGTCGATGCCGCCACGGTCGAGGCCGTAGGAGTAGTAGTCGTCGGGATGGAGGCGGACCCGCTTGCCAGGATGGAGGAAGCTCCGCGGCACCCAGGTGGGCGACAGCCGGAGGATGCCCTTGCCGGCGGTGAGCGCCCGGTCGAGCGCGGAGCCGACGTTCTTCGACTCGGGAAGCTTGGCGGAGGTGCGGGAAGCGGTGGCGGTGGCCATGGAAAACCCCTGTCGTGGACACACGGAACTTGAGAAAGCAAGTTGTACGAGTCCAGTTGTACGAATCCAGGGAAAGGCCCGCAAGCAGCGCCGGCGGTCCCTGGCGGCGGGAATCGGCTATGCCCACGAACGATTTCGATCAGCAACGGCCTTGACGCTGTTCGGGTCCGAAAACCAACCGTTAGCCTATGATTTCACCCATGCCACAACACTTCTTCCAGATCACGAACACGGTCGCCCTCTTGGCGTGGATCGGGCTCGTGCTGTTTCCGGGCCGACGGGTCGTGTCGCATCTGCTCTGTGCGACCGTGATCCCCGGCCTGCTGGCTACCTGCTATGCCGCTGTGATCGGGTGGAAGCTTGCCTCGAACGGCCCTCCGCCGGGCGACGTGATGACGATCGACGGCCTCCGCGCCGTCTTCGCCGACGACTGGGTCTTCGCCGCCGCGTGGACCCACTATCTCGTCTTCGACATGGTCGTCGGCGCCTGGATCGCGCGGGATGCCGTTCGACTCGGCATCCCCTGGCCGCTCCGCACGATCGCGCTTGTGCTCACGTTCCTCTCAGGCCCGGTCGGCTTTCTGCTGCACCTTGTGACGCGGTTTGTGCTGCGGCGGGCGGTCGCCACAGACGATGCCGCAGTCCCGGCCTGACCCATCACCCGCGACGGTTCATTTCCGCCTCACCAGCTTGCATCGCGTGGCTCCCTGGGGAGCTGCTGCGTGAAGGCGGTTGTCCGGGCAACGGACCGTCGCGACACCGTCGTCTTCCGACGGACAGATCACCGTCCCGGAGGTGGCATTGAGCAGATCGCTTTCAACGGCCGGCGTCTTTGCCTCACCCTCGGTCACGGCCTTCTTATCACCCTCCGGCAGCGTGCTCGCCTCGCCCTTCGGCGCCGTCTTCGTCTCACCCTCCGGCAACGCGTGGCCGAACACGGACCAGACCACTCCGTCGCCGAGGACGGAGACGCTCATGCGGCCATCGTCGGCGATGATCAGGTTCAAGCTGCGGCCGTTCTCCACCCCGGAGAATATCCGCTGGCCCTGAGACTCGTGGACCATCTCGATCTTCGTCACCTCGCCGCGCCGCGAGGCCGGTGCCAGCAGCGTCAATTCCTTTTTGGCGGCGTCCACGCGAAAGAATGTCGGGCGGTCTTTTTCGCCCAAGTCGGGCGGACCCACTGTGCCGTCTTCATCCACCGCGACGGCCGAGCCGATCGAACAGAGCCAGGTCTGTTCGGCACATGCGTTGCCGCACAACGCCAGATTGGCCGCCAGGGTCACCAGAACCATCGTCATCGCGTTCTTCATCGTTGATTCACTTCCTTGAATGCTGAGTATCGTTCGCTCGTGTGAGACACCGGATGCCGGACTGACTCGAAATCGCCTTCCCAGCCTTACCGCACGGAGTAGCCCATGCCCTCCATGGCTGCGATGAAGTTCCTGTCCCACATCCCGAACTGTTGTTGGTAGGACGCCATAGCTGCATCGGCCGATCCTCCCGCTGCCTTCACGGCCCGCCGCGACCGCATGCCGCCGGACAGGCCGCCGGTCATGCCGCCGGCTGTTGCCCCGATGGCCGCGCCTTTGCCCGCGTCGCCCGCAATCGCGCCGATGGCGACACCCATGAGCGCTCCGCCCGCTCCGCCTTTCACGGCGCCACCCAGACCGCCACCCATGGCACCGCCGGCTGCTTGTGCCGAGGCTTGTACCTGTTGGTCGAGTTGGGCCTTCGCCTGATAGGGATCCCAGGCTGTCTGTCGTGAGGCCCAGTCATAGGCAGCGTTTTCGTCCACCCGCTGCTGGTCGGGGCTCTGGCCCTTCGCCGGGAAGATCGCATGCCTTCCCGGATTCGTGCTGAGGCCCGGCGGGCCGGCCTGTGCAACGGTGGCAACCACCACGGCCGAGGCGAGGGTCAACAAGGTCAGGCTCCGCCCTGTCCTTGGCTGGAATCGCTTGATCATCACGATGTCTCCTGAAGAAGCCCGGTAAGTGGAGAAGCCCCGCTGGGGGAATGTGGGTGGAATACCCGATCGATGCCCTCGTGGAAATACTGCTTTGTGCCCAATTACCCCACGATTTGTTCCGATAGCCGTTGCACGGAGAGCGGGGCGGAACCCTCGGCCTTGTTGTTGATCGTGATGAAGACGTCGCGGTCAGCCGTGGCCGCCGTGCGGGCCAATCGCGCCAGGGCCGTGCGGCTTGGCAGGTCCTCCTCCACCAGACGGTTGAACGGAAAATAATCCGCCTTCGCATCCTCGTAGCCACGACCGGCATGGAGATTCCAGCGGGCCACGAGCGGCTGGCGTGCAGCCGGCTGCGCGAGTCGGAATGCCTCGGCCTGCTCGTCCACCGGCGGCATCCGTGCGTGCACGGCGAGGCAGGGCACGGCGCCGGCATCCTCGAGCGACCGTGCGAATGCTTCGCAAACGAGCTGCGGATCGCGGACCTCGACGGCGTAGAGCGGCCCGCGCGGCAGCACGGTCATGAAGGCCGCGATCCGCGCCGCGAGTTTTGGCACGTCGGACAGGAGCCTCCGGCCGAGCGGCGGAAACTGAAAGACGAGCGGACCGGCGTTGGAGCCGAGTCCGTCGACAGCCGGCCGGATGAACGTCGCGGCTGCGGCCGCCGCATCGAGGAAGAGCGGATTATCGCGGGCCGCCTCGCCGGAGCCGGGCTTGCGCACGACCGGATCGGTGATCGCGGCCGGCGCCTTCACGACGAACCGGAAGTGGGCGGGCACACTCGCGGCGTAGCGGGCGAATTCCTCCCGCGTGAGCGGCGCGTAGAACGTGCGGTCGAGACTGACGGTTCGAAACAGCGGGTGCGTTGCGTAGGCAGCGAGTCCGTGTCGTGCGAGTGTCTGTTCATTGGCCGGATTGCCGTTGCGGGCGGCGTAGACGAGGCCCGTCCAGCCAGGGAACGACCAGCTCGACGTGCCCAGATGGATCCGCGGAGACAGCATCTCGCCCAGGGCCGTCATGGCTGGGTCCACCGCAGCCGGATCGATCGTGTCGGCATCGGCGAAGAGCGGCAGTTGTTCGTGCGCCATGGAAGATTTGGAAAAAGATGCCGGCGGAAAACGTAAAAGTTTGTTCCCGGTGCGAAACCCTATCATGATGGATGCGATGTGGCGTCGCAGAGCAGCCGATCAGGTGCATGGGAGCGTATGAATCCGGCAACTTCAACACCGCCGTTCGCGACTCTCGCGGCCCGGCTCTCGGGCGACCTGCTCGTCGACGACCTCACGCGGACGATCTACTCGACCGACGCGTCTGAGTATCAGGAACGGCCGCTGGCGGTGGCGATCCCTACAACGGAGGCTGACGTCCGCGAACTCGTGCTGTTTGCCGCAGCGGAAGGCATCGGCCTGATTCCCCGCGCCGCCGGCACGTCGCTGGCCGGGCAGGTGGTGGGCGGCGGGATCGTCGTCGATGCGGGCCGCCACCTGAATCGCATCCTGGCGGTCGACATCGATCGCCACACCGTCCGCGTGCAGCCGGGCGTGGTCCGCAACGCACTCAACCAGCATCTCGCGCCGCTCGGGCTCTGCTTCGGCCCCGAAACCTCGACCGCGGCCTGGGCGATGCTCGGCGGCATGGTGGGCAACAACTCCTGCGGCTCAAACTCGATCGCCTACGGCTCGACCCGTGACCACCTGATCCGCGCGAGAGGCTTTCTCGCCGACGGTTCGGAGGTGACGTTCGGCCCGCTCTCTGCGGAAGAGTTCGCGGAGAAGGTCGCGGGGCCCGACTCGCTCGAGACGCGGATCTATCGCGAGATCCACGACCTGCTCGGCAATCCCGCCAACCGCCGGCTCATCCGCGACTCCTATCCGCGGCCCGAGGTCACCCGCCGCAACACGGGCTATGCCCTCGATGCCCTCATGGACGCCTCCTGTTTCGATCAGGTCTTCGACAGCCGGGGCGAGCGGCCCTTTAATTTCTGTCGGCTGCTGGCCGGCTCCGAGGGCACGCTCTTCTTCGGCGTGGAGTATGAGCTGAACCTGATTCCGCTTCCGCCGCCGGGAGCACTGCTCGTCGTGCACTGCGCCACCGTGGATGAGGCGCTGCGGGCCACGCTCGTGGTGATGCGTCACCGTCGCAGGCCTCACGCAGACGTCGCGCCTCATGAATCATGTCAGCTCACGGCCTGTGAGCTGATCGACAAGAAGATCCTCGACTGCACAAAAGACAACGCCGAACAGTCCCGCAACCGCTCGTTCGTGGTCGGCGATCCCGGCGCGATCCTCGTCGTGGAGGTGAAGCACGCCGACCGCGAGGTCGTGGCCGGGAAGCTCGGCGTGATCGAGGGTGAACTCCGTGGCGCGGGCCTCGGCTACGCCTACCCCGTGCTCGTCGGCGCCGACGGCGACAAGGTCTGGGATCTGCGCCGGGCCGGCCAGGGGCTCGTGAACAACGTGCCTGGCGACGCCAAGCCGCGGGAGATCGTCGAAGACACGGCCGTGGCCGTCGAAGATCTGCCGGCCTACATCGCAGAGTTCGACCGGCTGCTCGCCGAGAAATACGGCATCGACTGCATCCACTATGCCCACGCGGGAGCAGGTGAACTGCATCTCCGGCCGCTCTTCGACCTCCGCACGCCCGCGGGGCTCGCCATGTTTCGCGATGTGGCCACCGACGTGGCGGCGCTTGTAAAAAAATACCGCGGATCCTTGAGCGGGGAGCATGGCGATGGCCGGCTTCGTGGCGAGTTCATCCGCACGATGGTGGGCGACGAGTGCTTCCAGTTGCTGGTGAGCGTCAAGCGGCTGTTCGACCCGCAGGGGATTTTCAATCCCGGCAAGATCATCGACACGCCGCCAATGGACACGTCTTTGAGGATTCTCCCCGGCGACTCAGAGCCGCACCACGACACGGTGTTTCGCTTTACCGACACCGGCGGCGTGCTCCGCGCGGCGGAGAAATGCACGGGCGTGGGGCAGTGCCGCAAGTCGGCCGCGATGGGGGGCACGATGTGCCCCAGCTACATGGCGACGCGGGACGAACAGCACACCACGCGGGCGCGGGCCAACGTGCTGCGGCAGGCGCTCTCCTCGACCCGCGAGGCGGCCAACCCCTGGACGCAGCCCGAGATCGCCGACGTGATGGATCTCTGCCTCTCCTGCAAGGCCTGCAAATCAGAGTGCCCATCCAACGTCGACATGGCACGGCTGAAGGCCGAGTGGCAGCAGCATCTGCACGACGTGCAAGGCGTGCCGCTGCGGAGCCGCTTGATCGCCGGCTCGGCCGCCGCGATGCGGTGGGCGAGCCTTGCGCCATGGGCCTACAACTTCGCCGTATCGGCGCCGGGCGTGTCGGGGCTGCTCAAGCGGTTCATGGGCTTCGCGGCGGCCCGGTCGCTGCCGCCCCTGCATCGCACGACGCTCACGGCGTGGCTCAGACGCCGCGGCCGGGCTGCGGTCCGGCGGGTGGCCCCGCACGGCCGCGTGCATCTGTTCATTGACGAGTTCACCGACACGCTCGACATGCCGTTGGGCATGAAGGCCGTGGAACTGCTCGAAGCCCTCGGCTACGAGGTGGTGGTTCCGCGGCACGTCGATAGCGGCCGTGCCCAACTCTCGAAGGGGCTCGTGCGGGAGGCTCGCGACCTCGCCACACGCAACGTCGAACTGCTCGCCGACATGATCACCGACGACGCGCCGCTTGTCGGCATCGAACCCTCCGCGATCCTCGGCTTCCGCGACGAGTATCCCGACCTCGTGCCGGAGCGGCTCGCCGCGGCCGCGAAGCGGCTGGCATCGCGCACGTTCCTGATCGATGAGTTCCTCGCGCGAGAGGCGGCCGGCGGCAAGATCACGGCGGCGTCATTCACAGACCAGCAGCGCCGGATCAAGCTCCACGGCCACTGCCATCAGAAGGCGCTCGCATCGCTCGCTCCCACGGTGCAGTCGCTCTCCCTGCCGCGGAACTTTTCGGTCGAGACGATCCCGAGCGGCTGCTGCGGCATGGCCGGGTCATTTGGCTACGAGCGTGAGCACTTCGAGCTGTCGATGCAGATCGGCGAACTCGTCCTCTTTCCTGCCGTCCGCGGTGCGGCCGACGACGTGATCATCGCGGCGCCTGGCACGAGCTGCCGCCACCAGATCAAGGACGGCACCGGCCGCACGGCCCTGCATCCCGTCGAGATCCTGCACGCGGCGCTTGTTTAAGCCAGGGCTGTGGTCGCCGTCAGGCCGCCGCCGACGCGTCGATCGGTTCGATTGCGGTGACGTGCAGGAGCGAGACGGTGCGGTGCCGCGATGGGATACCGTTTCGCTCGGCGAGACCGATCACAATCTCCGTCCGCGTAAGAAAGGCCATCTCAGGGTGCCGGACTTCATACGCTTCGCCGTCCGATGTCTTCACAAGGAAGGGCTGGAAGGGCCGCTTCTGCAACCACTCGCGAAGGCTTTCAGCTGTCATGAGTGAACTCCTCAGGCAGGGCAAGGGAGACGTTGTACTGATGTACACTCATAGTATCGGTCCGGTCCAAGCGTGTCAACCGTCCCTCGGGCGGCCCGCCTCGGTCACGGAGTCCCGATGCAGACGAGCTTCTCGCGCCGCTCGTTGTCCGTGCCGGTGACGACCCGCATGAAGATGCGATCGCCGCAGATCGCGGGCGTCGCCCAGGCCTCGTCGCCGAGCTTGTTGACGGCGAGCGACTCGAATCGCTCGGGGCTGGCCCGGAACACGTGGGCCTCACCCGCCTCACTCGCGGCATAGATCCTGTCGCCCAGCAGCACGGGCGACGCGCTGAAATTGCCGCCGAGCCGGTGCTTCCATCGCTCCTTGCCGGTGGCCGCCTCCCAGCAGACGGCGATGCCGGCATCGAGCACGCCGTAGAGGTGGCCGTCGCGGACGATCATCGACGGCACGTACTGCCGTTCGCCGTTCTCCCAGTCGATCGTAGCCGAGCCGTCGGCCCGGACTGCCGACACGTGGTTCTTCGGATAGCCGCCCGACGTGAACACGCGCTCGCCGTCGGTGACCGGCGTGGTGACACATTCGGTGGTCGCCCCCTCACGCTCCCAGAGCGTGTCGCCGGTGGCTGGGTCGTAGCTGATCACCTTGTCGCAGCCGGTGAGAATCAACTGATCTCGGCCGAAGAGCCGAAAGACAATCGGCGACGAATAGTTGGGGAACGGCGGCCGCGGCTTTTTCCAGACGACGTTGCCGGTGCGGCGATCGAGGGCGGCGACGGCCCCGCCCCCCTTGTGGTCGGCCGCCACGAGCACCGTGTCGTTATAAAGGAAGGGCGATGCACCGTAGCCCTGGTGAATGAGATACTCGCAGAGAGTCGTCTGCCAGAGTTGCTCGCCGGCGAGCGACAGGGCGGTGATAACCACGGCTCCAGACGTTGGAAACGCCACGAACAGTCGCTCGCCATCGCACGCAACGGAGCTCGACGCGCCGGTCGAACGTGTGTTCTTCAGCATCGCACCGCTGGCATGGACCTGTTTTGTCCAGACGAGCCGGCCGCTGGCCCGGTCGAACGCATAGACCGACTGGCTGCCGGCGGCTTCGTCGCAACTGGTGAGGTAGATGCGTTCGCCTACGACCGTTGGGGAACTTGAGCCACGTCCGGGCACGTCGACCGACCAGATCACGTTCTCCGTGTCGGACCAGGTGAGCGGCACCGTCTGCGACGCGGCAGCGTAGCCGTCGTGCGCGGGCCCGCGCCACGACGGCCAGTCGCTGGCGGAGATTCCGGCGACCGCCGTACCCGCAGGCTCGGCGGCGGAGATGGTCTCTGTCCATCGCGGCACGTCCAGCGGGCACGTGACGGCGGCCAATGCAAACCACAATCGGCAGTAGGCATCGCATCGCATGGAAACCCTCGTGGCGCTGGCGGCATCGGGCCGATCGATCCGCCAGCGCAGCACTTGCGGTATGGCGTCACCGGCACCATAGTAAGCGGTGAAATTGAACACCAAATCGGGAGCATCAACCATGGGACAGCGAATGCGCACGACCCGCCGGGGATTCATTGGCACTTCCGCCGCCGGGGCCGCGGCCGTCACGACCAGCGGATTCGTGCCATACATCCCCGCCACAGCGACCGCCTTCGCCAACCAGGAGGCCAACGACCGGCCCCGGATCGCCTGCATCGGCACCGGCTCGATGGGCATGGGCGACGCGATTCAGCACGCCCAGTTCGGCGACATCCTCGCCGTCTGCGATGTTGACAAGGATCGGGCCGAGCGGGCCAAGTACGACGTGCGGATCGGCAAGGGCAAGGCCGACGCCTACGGCGACTACCGCAAGGTGCTCGAGCGGCCGGATATCGACGTCGTCAGCATCGTCACCACCGACCCCTGGCACGTGAAGATCGCGATCGAGGCCCTGCAGGCGGGCAAGCACGTCTTCTGCCAGAAGCCGCTGTCGCTCACGCTCGAGGAGAACCAGCTCGCCTGGGCCGCGGCTGAAAAATTTCCGAAGCTCCAGTTCTTCATCGGCACGCAGCAGCGGGCCCAGAAGGATCAGTTTTGCCGCGCCGTGAACATCGTCCACAAGGGCCTGCTCGGCGACATCCAGAGGGTGACGACCAGCATTGGCGCGAGCCCCGTCGGCGGGCCCTTTCCGATCGAGAATGTGCCCGGCGGTCTCGACTGGGAGATGTGGCTCGGCCAGGCCCCCAAGGTGCCCTTCCGCAACCGTCGCTGCCACTACGAGTTCCGCTGGTGGTACGAATATTCGGGTGGCAAGTTCACCGACTGGGGTGCGCACCACGTCGACATCGCGCAGTGGGCGCTCAAGGAAGACGCCAAGGGCAAGGGACCGATCGAGATCAATGGTGTGGATGCCCGGCATCCGGTGCCGTTCAAGGATGGCTATCCGACCGTCGACGATGCATACAACACGGCCTACGACTTCTCCGTTCCCTGCAAGTTTGCCAGCGGCGTGGAGCTGATTGTGACCAGCCGCGGCGACAACGGCATCCTCTTCGAGGGCACCAAGGGCCGCCTGTTCGTCAACCGTTCCAAGATCACCGGCATCCCGATCGAGGAGGGCTGGGACAAGGAGAAGTTTGGCGACGACGACTTGAAGGCGCTCTACAAGGGCAAGCCATTCGAGGGGCACAAGCAGAACTTCTACCGCTGCATCCGCGAGGGTGGCCTGCCGGTGTCTGACGTCTATAGCCACATCATCGCGATGAACACCTGCCATCTGGCGGCGATCGCGGCCCGGCTCGGTCGGACGATCACGTGGGACCCTGCCGCGGAAAAGATCGTCGGCGACGATCAGGCGGCGGCGTTTGCCTCCCGCAAGCCCCGCGAAGGCTACGAAATCCCGCGGGTGTGAGCCTGGGAGTCTGCAAGTCCGGCCTGGGAGTCTGCGAGCCCGCGTTGGATCGCGTCGGGTGGAATGCCGAGAGCCGTGGCCACTGCGGTGGCCACGATAGCCGGCTCTCCCGGAGGCTCGACCGCGATCACGGTGCGGCCGCTTCGGGTCACGATGTCGGCGGTGGCGGCGTCGGCATCGACGAGCACAATCGTGCCTGCGGTGGCGACCGTGTCGACGAGTGCTTCGATGACCGCGGCCGGCGACACGCCGGCCACCGCATCGGCGAGCGACCCCTCGGTCGCCCGCAGTCTGTCGATTACGAGCACGTCGCAGAGGTCGAACGGAAAGCCTCTGGCGGCGAGCGACCGCCAGTCAAGTTCGCAGACGGCGGCGTCAATATCGGGCGAGACCATCAGGTCGCGTGCGGCATCGGCGGTGACGTTCGGCTCTGCGGAACATTGCCAGCCAGCCAGCCACTTGCCCGTTCCGCAGGTGAGCCCGGGCGTTTTGCCTGCTGCCAGCAGGATCCGCTCCAGAATCCTCGCGGTGAGCGTGGCCGAGGCTGTTGCGCCGGTGCCGTGGTCCGCCGCCGGCTCTGATCCAAGGATCGCCGCGATCGGGATCCGGCCGGGCGCGGCCGTGGAGAAAAGCAGGTCGACAACGGCCTCGCCGACGGGCTGGCCGGGCCCCTGGGAAGGGCGTGCATGAATCATCAACTGGGGACCTGCATTGACCTCGCAGACCGCCGCCCCCTGCTCCCTGGGCGGTCGGTCGATGTCGCGAGCGACCAGATCGATCCCGGCGATGTCGAGGCCGACGGCCCGCGCCGCCCGCACGGCCGTCGCGGCCATCTCGGGATGCACGCTGGCCGTTACGTCGAGGCCATGCGTGCCGATCTGCCTCACAAGCACACGGTGCCCACCCGCGGGAACCGTCTCCGGCGTCACGCCTTCCTGGTCGAGTTGCGCCAGCACGGTGGCATCGAGATCGACCGTCTTGTTCGGCATCGCCGCGGAGCGACCGCGACGCGGATCGGAGTTGATCTGGAGATCGATCAGTTCGGCGATCGTCGCGCGGCCGTCGCCGGTCACGTAGATGTGCTCCCCCTTGGCGCAGGCCACCATCCGGTCGCCAACCACCAAGAGGCGGTGTTCAACGCCGGGCACGAACTGCTCGACGACGACGGTCAGCTCCCGCCTTCCTTCACTGGAAGCCACGGGAAAAGCACGTTCGATCTCCTCGCGGCAGGAGAGGTTGAGGAATACGCCCCGTCCGTGGTTCCCGTCGGCCGGCTTGACGACGACGGGCATGCCGACTGCCTGCGCGGTCTCCCAGGCCTCGGCGGCCGACGAGACCACACGGCCAAGGGGCACCGGTACGCCTGCCGCCGCGAGCACGTCCTTGGTCAGCTGCTTATCGACCGCGATGCCCTCGGCGATCGACGACGTGCGATCGGTCACCGCGGTCCAGATACGGCGTTGGCGGATGCCTTGGCCGAACTGCACCATGCTCTCCCGGCCGAGCCGGCGCCAAGGAATGCCGCGGGCTGCTGCGGCACGGACGATCAGCATCGTGCCCGGGCCGACGCAGACGTCGTCGGCGAGATCCGTCAGGCGATCGATGGCGGGCGTGAGATCAGGCAGGTCCCCCGTGAGTTCGCCGTCCAGGATCGCGGCAGCCTCGCGAAGGCAGGCCTCCGCGAGCACCGGGTCGTGGGCTTCGAGGACGATCCGAAACAGTCCAGGCCCGCCCGCAGGCATCACCCGCAGGAATGCCGTCGCCGGTGGGCGTGCCTGCGACTGGAGTGCCAGCGCAACCTGACCGAGCAGCACTGGCCAGTCGGTGCAGAGGTCTTCCCGGGCTGACGGTTCAGTCGGGGCGAACACCCCGAAAATGTCCCGCCGCTGCGGCAGCGCGGCGTCGATCCGTGCCAGAGCCTCGGCAAACACCGCCGGTTGCGGTGCAACCAATCGAATGCTCGCGTCGTAGATCTCGACCGATTTGGCCCAGACGTTGGGCGCAAAAACATGCCTGCCTGCCTGAATCTCCATGCGGCCCGACCGTTTCTATCCCAAGACTGTACCGACCCGGAACCGGGGGTATAATAGAATATTGTGATCTCCGGACGCCATATTTGGTCGTCCGGTACCGCCGATCGATTGCCCGTGCGGTCTCTGCAGCCTGTCTCGCAGACTTCCGTTATGGGGCGATCCGCGTCAGACCGGTGCGTGTGCACTCCTGGCGGCGAAGCGGGTGTCGTCCAGAGGAGCGATCCTATGGTGCACAGCTTTGCAGGACGGTGCCGCCCTACGGCGTGCGCAACACTGGTGTGTTTCCTGTCGGCGGCGGCCGCGTCGGCAACACCGGTGTCGTTCAACCGCGACATCCGGCCGATCCTCTCCGACAACTGCTTCTCCTGCCACGGCCCCGATGCCAGTCACCGAGAGGCTGACCTGCGGCTCGATATCCGCGACGACGCCGTGGCGGCCGGCGCGATCTTGCCGGGCAAGCCTGCTGAAAGCACGCTCGTTTCGCGGATCAACGCGACCGACTCAGACGAACTGATGCCGCCGCCGGAGTCGCACAAGAAACTCGACGCGAAGCAGAAGGAGCTGCTCACGCAGTGGATCTCGCAGGGGGCGGAATACCAGAAGCACTGGGCCTACGAGCAGCCAGCCAAGGTCGCTGTGCCCGCCGGCACCAACGGCGTGGACCATCTCGTGCGGAAGCGGCTGGCCGAGATTGGCCTGAAACCCTCGCCCGAGGCCGATCGGCGGACGCTGATCCGCCGGCTGTCACTCGACCTGCTCGGTCTGCCACCCACTCCCGATGAGGTTGCGGCATTCGTCGCCGACACACGTCCGGATGCATATGTGCTCCTGGTAGACCGCCTGCTTGCCAGCCCGCACTACGGCGAACAGATGGCGATCGGCTGGCTCGATGTCGTTCGTTTCGCCGACACGATCGGCTACCACAGCGACAACCCCCGGAATGTCTGGCCCTACCGCGACTGGGTGATCAGGAGCTTCAACGACAACCAGCCGTTCGACCAGTTCACGATCCATCAGGTGGCCGGCGATCTCGTGCCCGATGCGAATCAGGAGACCCGCGTTGGCTCGGCGTTTAACCGGCTCCTGCTCACGACCGAGGAGGGGGGCGCCCAGGCCAAGGACTACGAGGCGCGGATGCTCACCGACCGCGTCCGTGCGATCGGTGCCGCCTGGCTCGGCCAGACCACCGGCTGCGCGCAGTGCCACGACCACAAGTTCGACCCGTTCAAGACCCGTGATTTCTACGCGCTCGGTGCCTTCTTCGCCGACATCAAGGAGCCAATCATCGGCCATCCGGAGGATGGGATGATTGTCGGCACGCCCGAGGTAAAGGAGCGGCTGGCGGAGCTCGACGCCGCCCTCGCCGAGGCGAAGAAAAAATTCGACGCGATCGTGCCCCAACTCGACACGGCGCAGCAGCAGTGGGAGGCCGACATCGTCGCCTACAGCGTGACCCTTCCCGAACTGGCCGCCGATGCAAAGGCAACCGATGCCGAGAAGAACACTGCCAAGCAGGTGGCGGCCAGCCTCGCCAAGGAGCCGGCCAAGCGGGATGGGAACGACAAGAACAGGCTACGCGACTATTTTCGCGAGAAGGCCACGAAGCTGTTCCAGACGGAACGAGATGGCCTGGCGAAGGCTGAGAAGGAGCGCAAGGAGTTCTACGACCCGTTGGCCAAGTGCCTCGTCAGTGTCCAGGCCGACAAGCCGCGGACGGTGCGCATCCTGCCCCGCGGTAACTGGATGGACGAGACGGGCGAGGTGATGAAGCCGGCGTTCCCGGCCTACCTGCCGCAGCCCGCGATCGAAGGCCGCGAGCCGAACCGGCTCGACCTCGCCCAGTGGCTCGTCTCGCGGGACAACCCACTCACGGCCCGGGTCGTGATGAACCGGCTCTGGAGGCAGTTCTTTGGGACGGGGCTTTCCAAGGTGCTCGATGATCTGGGCGCCCAGGGTGAGCCACCCGCCAATCCGGAACTGCTCGACTGGCTGGCCTGTGAGTTCATGGATTCCAAGTGGAACATGAAACACATGGTTCGCACGATCGTCACGAGCGCCGCCTACAAGCAGACTTCCGTCGCCGCGCCCGAACTGGCCGCCGCCGATCCCTATAACCGCGAGCTGGCACGGCAATCAACATTCCGCGTCGATGCCGAGTGCGTGCGTGACGCGGCGCTCTCCGTCTCGGGCCTGCTCGTCCGCACGATCGGCGGCCCGAGCGTGAAGCCCTACCAGCCTGACGGCTACTGGGAGAATCTCAATTTTCCGGTGCGGACCTACCCGAACGATACGGGAGAGAAGCAGTATCGCCGTGGCCTCTACACCTGGTGGCAACGATCGTTTCTCCACCCGAGCATGCTCGCCTTCGACGCCCCGAGCCGTGAGGAATGCTGTGCTGAACGAAACCGCTCCAACATCCCGCAGCAGGCGCTCGTGCTCTTGAACGATCCCAGCTATGTCGAGGCGGCGCGGAGCCTGGCGGCCCGGATTCTCAAGGAATGCAGCGGGTCTCCGGAGGAACGCATGGCCTGGGCCTGGCGTCAGGTGTTGCAGAGGCTGCCCCGTGTGGAGGAGATGGAGACGGTGATGCCGCTCGTGCGGACGCACATCGAACACTACAAGGCCGACCCTGCCGCCGCGGATTCGCTGCTCAAGACCGGACTGACGGCCGTGCCGCCCGACGTCGACAAGACGGAACTGGCTGCCTGGACCCACGTGGCTCGCGTGCTCTTGAATCTCCACGAAACAATCACGAGGCCATGACCATGACCATGAATGGCATCAATAACGGCATGACGATGCAGCAGCACAATTGGATCGCCCGGCGGGCCTTTCTCGGGCAGACTGCGCAGGGCGTGGGGGCCGTGGCGCTCGCATCGCTCTCCTCATCACGAGTGCTCGAGGCTGCGCCGCTCCGCGGAGTGCTGGAAAAGCCGCCGCTGCCGCAGCAGGCGAAGCGGGTGATCTGGCTAAGCATGGCTGGCGGGCCGTCGCATCTGGAGACCTTCGACCACAAACCGAAGCTGGCGGAGCTCGATGGCAAGCCGATGCCCGAGAGCATGACGAAGGGGCAGCAGCTCGCGCAGCTGCAGGGGCAGAAGCTGATCTGTTTTGGCCCGCAGCACCCCTTCTCGAAGATGGGGCCAAGCGGCACCGAAATCTGCTCGCTCTTTCCCCACATCGGCTCGGTGCTCGGCGACATCTGCCTGATCCGTTCGATGACCACCGACGCCATCAACCACGACCCGGCCCACATGTTCATGAACACCGGGTCGCAGATCGCGGGCCGGCCGAGCATGGGGGCGTGGGTGACCTACGGTCTGGGGAGCGACGCCGCCGACCTGCCCGGCTTCGTGGTGCTCACGTCGCTCGGCAAGGGCGGCCAGAACCAGCCGATCGCAGCCCGGCAGTGGTCGAGCGGATTCCTGCCGAGCCGGTATCAGGGTGTCCAGCTGCGGAGCAAGGGAGATTCCGTGCTCTATCTCGGCAATCCCGCCGGGGTCACGCGGGAGCGGCAGGGGGCCGACATCAACGCGATCAACGCGATCAACGCCCAGCACGACGCCCTGACAGGCGATCCCGAGATCGCCACGCGGATCGCCCAGTATGAAATGGCCTTTGCGATGCAGGCGAGTGTGCCGGAGCTGATGGACACGAAGGGGGAGAGTCAGCAGACGCTCAAGCTCTATGGCTGCCAGCCGGGCGATGGCTCGTTCGCGTCCAATTGCCTCCTGGCTCGCCGGCTCGCCGAGCGCGGCGTACGGTTTATCCAGCTCTACCACAAGGACTGGGACCACCATGGTGGCGTGAAGGACGGCATCAAGCTCAAGGCGGAGGAGATCGACCGGGCCTGCATGGCCCTGATCACCGATCTCAAGAACCGCGGCATGCTCGACAGCACGATCGTGGTCTGGGCGGGTGAATTCGGGCGGACCCCGATGTCGCAGGGCAATGGCCGCGACCACCACAACAAGGCGATGAGCGTTTGGATGGCAGGCGGTGGCATCAAGGGCGGACTCGTCTATGGTGCCAGCGATGAGCTGGGCTACGCGGCGGTGGAAAACGTCTGCACGGTCCACGACCTTCATGCCACGATGCTGCATCAGCTCGGCATTCAGCACGACGCATTCAGCGTGAAGTTTCAGGGTCTCGATGCCAAGCTCACCGGCGTCGAGGGCGCCAACGTGCTCAAGGATATTCTCGCATGAGCCGCACCTTCCCGCTGCTGTTGTGCGTCACGGTCGCACTGGCCGGACTCATCGCGTCACGCCCCTTGGCGGCCGCCGATCCGTCCCCGTCTTTCACCCGCGACATCAAGGGGATCCTGTCGAACCGCTGCGTGCGGTGCCACGGGCCGGACGCGGAGTCGCGGCACGGCGGCGGCGACGAAGGCCTGCGGCTCGACACGTTTGCCGGCGCCACGGCTGATTTGGGAGGCCATGCAGCGATTGTGCCCGGCAGCCCCGACGAGAGCGAGATCATCGCCCGGATTACCTCCGATGATCCCGATCTTGTGATGCCGCCTCCCGATGCGGGTGAACGCCTGCCTGCGAAGCAGGTGGACCTCTTGAAACGCTGGATTGCGGCGGGCGCGACCTACGAGCCGCACTGGGCGTATGTCACGCCGAAGAGTCCGGCGGTGCCGGAGGTGAAAGACGCCGCCTGGCCGAAGAACGATATCGACCGTTTCATCCTGGCGCGGCTCGAGGCGGAAGGGCTTGCCCCGCAGCCCGAGGCCGACCGGGCGACGCTTGCCCGTCGCCTCGCGCTCGACCTGACAGGCCTGCCGATGAGTCCCGAGGAGATCGATGCGTTCGTGGCCGACCACGGTCCCGACGCGGTGGAAAAACTGGTTGACCGGCTACTCGCCCACGACGGCTATGGCGAGCACATGGCCCGGCAGTGGCTCGATCTGGCCCGCTATGCAGACAGCGCTGGCTATGCCGATGACCCGCCGCGGACGATCTGGGGCTGGCGCGACTGGGTGGTCCGAGCGTTCGACGCCAACATGCCGTTCGACGAGTTCACGCTCCGCCAGATCGCCGGCGACCTCGTGCCGGGTGCGACGCTCGACGACAAGGTGGCCACCGGTTTCCATCGCAACACGCTTACCAACAGTGAGGGGGGCACGATCGACGAGGAGTTCCGGACGGTGGCGATCGTCGATCGGGTCAACACCACGATGAGCACCTGGATGGGTACGACAATCGCCTGCTGTCAGTGCCACGACCATAAATACGATCCTCTCTCGCAGCGTGAATATTTCGGTCTCTACGCGATCCTGAACAACACCGCCGACGAGGACCGAAAGGACGAGACCCCCTTCGTACGCATCCCCTGGGAGCCGATCGATGCGCGACGTGCGGCGTTGGAGCAGGAGATCGCGGAAATCGAACGCCAGATTCCGCCGCCTGCCAAGGATGCCACCGAACCGCCGGAGTTTCGACCGGCCCGCGACCTCGTCAAGGGCCTGCGGAAGAAGCTCGATGACCAGAAGCCCGCCACCGTGCCGGTGCTCCAGGAGCTTGCGGGAGACAAGCGACGAGTCACGAAGCTCCAGCATCGCGGTAACTGGCAGGATCTCGGGCCAGTGGTCGCCGAGGGGGTGCCTTCCGTCTTTCCGCCGCCGGAGGTTGCCGACGAGGGCCGCCTGGATCGCATGGTGCTGGCCAAGTGGCTTGTGGACTCGCGAAATCCGCTCACGTCTCGCGTGGTGGTGAACAGGTTTTGGGAGCGGCTCTTTGGCATCGGTATCGTCTCAACCAGCGAAGAGTTCGGCAGCCAGGGGGATCTGCCGAGCCATCCAGAGTTGCTCGATTGGCTGGCATGCGAACTGGTCGATCGCGACTGGGATCTGAAGGCGATCATCCGACTGATGGTCACGAGCGCCGCGTATCGGCAAACCTCCCGGGCTACCCCTGAACTCATCGCGAGTGACCCGGAGAACAGGCTTGTGGCCTGCGGACCCCGGGTGCGGCTGTCGGCGGAGGTGATCCGCGATCAGGCGCTTTTCGCGGCGGGGCTGCTCTCGCGGAAGAAGGGGGGGCCGAGCGTGCATCCCCCGCAGCCCAATGTGGGGCTCAGCGCGGCGTTTGGCGGCGGCATCGACTGGAAGACAAGCGACGGCGAGGACCGCTACCGTCGCGCCCTCTACACGACCTGGCGGCGGAGCAATCCCTATCCCTCGATGGCGACGTTTGACGCGCCGAGCCGCGAGGTCTGCACGGTCCGCCGGCCGCGGACGAATACGCCTCTCCAGGCGCTCGTCACGCTCAACGACCCCGTCTACGTCGAGGCGGCGCAGGCACTGGCCCGGCGCATGGTGCGTGAAGGGGGCTCGACGGACCCCGAGCGGGCCGTGCGTGGCTTTCGACTCGTGCTCGCCCGGCAGCCTTCACCCGCCGAGAGCGAGCGGCTTGTCAGGCTGCACGATCAGGCGCTGGCTGGCTTCAAAAACGATCCCGAGGATGCGAAGAAGATGGCGACCGATCCGCTCGGCCCGGTGCCGGCCGACCTGACGATCGGAATTGACGATCTCGCCGCCTGGACGGTCGTCGCGAACGTGATTTTGAACCTCGACGAAACCTTCATGTGCCCGTGATGGGAAATCGCCCCATGGATCCGATTTTCGAACATAAGCTGTTGGCAACCCGTCGGCATTTGCTCGGCAGCATGGCTGGCGGTATCGGTGCGATGGCGATGCAGGATCTGCTGGGTGCCGGCACGGCGACGCCTGCGATCGCGACCGATCCGATGGCTGTGAAACAGCCGCCGCTGCCCGCCAAGGCGAAGCGGATGATCGTGATCCACCTGACCGGCTCGCCACCACACCTCGATCTCTATGACCACAAGCCGGAACTCGTGAAGCACAGCGGTGAGGACTGCCCCGCCGAGGCGATTGCAGGCAAGAAGTTCGCCTTCACCAGCGGCACGCCGAAGCTGCTCGGCACGCCGCGGCAATGGGTGCGGTGTGGCGAGAGCGGTATGGAGCTTTCCGACGCGATCCCCAACCTGCACCGCGTGGCCGACAAGCTCTGCCTCGTGAAGAGCATGTTCACCGACCAGTTCAACCACGCGCCGGCGGAGTTGATGGTCTACACAGGGAGTCCGCGGGCGGGCCGGCCAAGCCTCGGCAGTTGGGCGACCTACGGCCTCGGTAGCGAGAATGCCAACCTGCCAGGGTTCGTGGTGATGATCTCGTCGGGCGTGCAGCCCAACGGCGGCACGAGCAGCTTTGGCTCGGGGTTTCTGCCGAGCGTCTACCAGGGCGTGCAGTGCCGTTCGAAGGGCGACCCGGTGCTCTATGTGTCGGATCCGCCGGGCATGGACCGGGCGTTGCGGCGTGCCAGCCTCGATGCCCTCAGGGACCTGAACGAACTGCAGGCCAGGGAACTCGGTAATCCCGAAACCGTCACTCGGATCGCGCAGTATGAACTGGCCTTCCGGATGCAGGCGAGCGTGCCTGAGGTGATGGACATCTCCCGAGAGCCGCAGGAGGTGCTCGAGGCCTACGGCGCAAAACCAGGGAGCTCGAGCCTCGCCAACAACTGCCTGCTGGCTCGCCGTCTCGTCGAGGAGGGGGTGCGGTTTGTGCACCTCTTCGACTGGGGCTGGGATTTCCATGGCACCGGGCCGCAGGAGGATATCCGTGACGGTCTCACCAAGAAGGCCGCGACGTTCGACAAGCCTGCGGCGGCACTCATCGAGGACCTCGAACAACGGGGTCTGCTCGAGGATACGCTCGTGCTCTGCACAGGGGAGTTTGGCCGCACGCCGTTTCGTGAGGGCCGTACGGCCGGTGGCGGCATCCTGGGCCGCGACCACTATCCAGACTGTTATTCAGTCTGGATGGCTGGTGGCGGTGTGAAGCCGGGATACGTGCATGGAGCCAGCGACGACCTCGGCTTCAAGGCGGCCCGCGACCAGGTGCACATCCACGATCTCCAGGCGACAATCCTGCACCTGCTCGGCTTCGACCACACGAAGCTGACCTACCGTTTCCAGGGGCGGGATTTCAGGCTCACCGATGTTCACGGACGGGTGGTGAAGGGTATTCTGGGCTGATGGCCCTTACTACCATCGTCTGGTTTCGTCATGACCTGCGGCTGGATGACAATCCCGCCCTGGCCGGAGCTGCCGCCCGTGGTGTGGTCGTGCCTGTGTTCATCTGGGCTCCCGAGGAGGAGACGCCGTGGGAGCCGGGGGCGGCCTCGCGGTGGTGGCTTCACCAGTCGCTGGGCAAATTCTCGGCTGCGGTCGAGAAGGCGGGCGCACCGCTCGTGATCCGTCGCGGACCCTCGCTCGACACGCTGCGAACACTCGCCAGGGAATTCTCCGCCACGCATGTAGTCTGGAACCGGCGGTATGAGCCGGCGGTGATCCGTCGCGATACGGCGATCAAGAAGGCCCTTGGCGATGACGGGCTCACCGTCGAGAGCTTCAACGGCTCGCTTCTCTTCGAGCCGATGCACGTCGCCACGAAGGAGGGCAAGCCGTATCAGGTGTTCACGCCCTTCTGGCGATCGCTGCTGGCCCGCGAGGAGCCGGCCGGACCGGTGGCCGCACCTCGAAAGCTTCGTGCCGCCGTGGCTCCAGGGAAGGCAGCAGGAAAGCCGCTTTCGGTCGACTCGCTCGGCCTGCTGCCCCGGATCGACTGGGCCGGCACGATGCGGACGACGTGGATAGCGGGTGAGGAGGGAGCCCAACAGCGGCTGAAGGCATTCCTCGGTCACGGCGTCGCCTCCTACGGCACAGAACGCGACCGGCCAGACCACGACGGCACCAGTGCGCTGAGTCCGCACCTCCATTTCGGCGAGATCTCGCCGCGGCGGGTCTGGCATGCTGTACGCGAGGCCGTTGGCGGCGCTCCCGCGGCCAGGATCACCGGCAGTCCGGAGGTCTATCTGCGGGAGCTGGGCTGGCGGGAGTTTGCCAACCATCTGCTCTACCACTTTCCGCATACGACCGACGCTCCGCTTCGCGCCGACTACGCGAGATTTCCCTGGGCGAACGATCCGGTGGGGCTCCGCGCCTGGCAGCGGGGTCGGACAGGCTTCCCCATCGTCGATGCCGGCATGCGGCAACTCTGGGCCACCGGCTGGATGCATAACCGGGTGCGGATGATCGTGGCGAGCTTCCTGGTCAAGGATCTGCGGGTGAGCTGGCACGAGGGGGCGAGGTGGTTCTGGGACACGCTCGTCGACGCAGATCTCGCCGCCAACACGCTGGGGTGGCAGTGGGCCGCCGGTTGCGGCGCCGACGCGGCCCCATACTTTCGGATCTTCAATCCGACGAGTCAGGCGGAGAAGTTCGATCCCGATCAGGCCTACGTTCGCCAGTGGGCCGGGCTCGGCCGCGACTATCCCGAGCCGATCGTCGACCATGCAGAAGCGCGGAAGCTCGCGCTGGATGCACTCAAGGTCGTGTCGGCAGGCAGGAAATAGCCGCTACTTCTTCAGCTTTTTCTCGACGTCTGTCATCGTCGCCCGCACCTTGTCGACGATCTTTTTCTGCGAGGCAGGCTCGGGCACCTTGTCGGCTGCCTTGTCGGCTTCTTTGAGCAGTGCCAGCGCCTTCTTGTTGTCGCCATTGGCACCTGTGGCCATCGCCACGGCCAGCAGTGCATAGGCCCTGCTCTCTGCGCGTTCGACACTCTTGGCAGAGGCTTCCGCATCTGTCAGAAGTTGTTCAGCATCTTTTTTCTTGCCGGTCTGCGCCTGCACGCCGGCCGCGGCCGAGAGCGCTTCAGCCTTCGCCCGCGGCTCATCGAGTGTCTTGGCGGCTTCGAGGAGCTTGTCGACGACGTCGCTGGCGGCATCGGCCAGTCCGCTGCGGGTGTATCCAAGCGCCACGGCCGCCAGGGCATCGGCTCGGAATCGCTCCTCGACGCTGGCAGCCGCATCGGCCGCTTTCTTCAGCGTCTCCTTCGCCTGCGTGGAGTCAGTGTTGGACTTGTAAATCGCCCCGGCGTCGGCGAACAGCTTGGCCTTACGGACCGGGTCATCGATCGTGTCAACCAGACCGCAGGCCCGGCCGAGCGCTTCCCGGGCCGGCTTACGGTCGCCGATCTCGGCGAGGAACCCGGCGACCTCCACGAGCCGTGGAGCAAAGAGGTTGGCATCGCCCTCGCCCGTCAGCTTTTCGAGCGCCTTCGCGGCGGTTTCCTTTGCCTCGGCCTCCTGATTCGCAGCGAATTGGGCCCTGGCCACCTTCAAAAGTGCGGCGGCCTGGCGATCGGGCGTCTTTTCCTTCTCAGCATTCTTCAGCCGCTGCTCGATCGTCAGCGCCGGCTTCTTCTTGGTGCCGCAGCCGGCGGCGGGCAGGACCGCTGCCAGGCCCACGATGATGATGAGGCACGAACGGATCGAGTCAAAATGGCGCATGGGTGGCAACTCCGGAAAGCAGAGGCGGCGACGTTCGTTCTTGAACCTACGGCAGTCAGTCATCGGCGGCATTGGAGCCATCAGAATTTCAGGCGGGCCCGTGACAGTCGGGCATACGTCTCCGCCATCAGATCGTCTTCGGCCGACTCATCCTCGGCCTCGTAGGTCGCTGAGAACCGCAGGTAGGCGCCGCAGTCGTCCCACGGCACGGTCGAGATCGACAGGTCATGGATCAGGAACTGGCTGGCATCCTGTGCCATGGCGAAGACACGGTCGCCAGCCCCCTTGGGACTCTTCGTATAGAGAAAGTAGGTGCCGCCCGGCATTTCGCACTCGAAGCCGACGGCCCGCAGCACGCCGACGAGTTTCTCCAGGCGACGGCGATACTTCTCGCGGACACGCCGCGGAATCTCGGCGTCGTCAAGCGCCGCCGCACCCGCCTTCTGGATCGCCATGAACTGGCCAGAGTCGCAGTTGTCTTTCACGTCGGCGAAGGCCCGGACGATTTTTTCGTGGCCGCAGACCCAGCCGAGCCGCCAGCCGATCATGTGGAAGCCCTTCGACATCGAGTGGACCTCGACGCCCACCTCCTTGGCACCGTCGATCGACAGGAACGACAGCGGCTCCTCCTCGTAGGAGAGCATGATATGGGCGGCATCCTGCACCACGATGATGCGATGCTTGTGGGCGAAGTCGACGACCTGTTCATAAAAGGCCCGGGTGGCCGTCTTGCCGGTCGGGCTATTGGGGTAGCAGAGCACCAGGAGTTTGGTGCGGGCCAGGACGTCGTCGGGGATGCCGGCCAGATCGGGGAAGAAATCGTTCTCGGGCACCAGCGGCAGTCTGTGGACCACGCCACCAAACCAGCGTGTGGCCGTGCCCGCGACCGGATAGCCGGGCACCGTCATCAGCGTGACGTCGCCGGGGTCGATGAAGGCCGCCGGAAGCATGGCGTAGGCGGTCTTCGAGCCGATGCAGTGGTTGATCTCCTTGACGGGGTCGAGGCTGACCCCGAATTCCCGCTTCATGAACGTCGCCACCGCCTCCTTGTAGGCCGCGATGCCGTTGTCGGCATACCCACGGTTTTCCGGACGGTCGACCTCCCGCTTCATCACCGTGCGGACGCTTTCGGGGGCCATTTCGTCGTTCTCACCGATGCCGAAGTCGAGCATCCGCCTCTCGGGATGCTCGGCGAGAGCCTGCCGCTTGGCCCGCTTGATCAGTTCGAACTTGTAGATCTCGTTGCCCTTGCCGTAGCCCGCCCCGCCGATGCGTTGGGCGAAAAGGTCCTGAAACCAAGGGTCGGCTGCTGTTTCGGCGGTGGATGTCGTGGTGGTGGCCATGGAGCGCGAGTGGGGTGGTTCGACAGGAGTTGGAACGGGCGATTCCCGCACATGCGTGGAACCTTGAAAGGCCAGTATAGGAAAGGTCGCCGGGAGAGCGATCCCGACCATGCGAACACCCAGTAGAGGGGTGCCCGCGGGGCCGATCCATGGTTGCCACGGCCTGAAAAAACCATGTTTTTCAGCCGTATTTCCCCAGATTTGATTCGGCCGCGACGCCTGTGTGGACTAGAGAGACAAGGAGTTCACCAGCCATGCCCACCCACGCGACCATCCCAGGAGCCTTCGGCCCGTTCGACGGCGACTTCGATCCGTTCGAGGACGATGAGGACGTGGGCGTGTTGATCCCGCTGGAGTAGCGCCGGCCGGGCTAGGACTGCTGGTCGCTGTGACGCTGGCGGATGGTTGACGCTGCCCGCCGCCGGGCGTCGATCGCGTCGCCAATCTCGGTCGCCAGGCCAGTCGATCGCTGCAGGCACTCCGCCATCTGGATCGCGTCGAATGCCACCACGGTGACATCAGTTTTTGCCACCACCCGCAGGTCGCTGGGCCGACCGGCGGAGATCGTTGCCTCGCCATAGAAATCGCCAGGGCCGAGGCTGCTAATCCCTACCTCCCGGCCGTCGGCGTCGCGGGCCGACAAGGTGGCGTTGCCCTCCACGATGAGCGTAAAGCCGTTCCGCGTGCTTCCAAAAGGCAGCATCTCCCCGCCGGCGGAAAACATCAGCACACGGGCCCCCTCCGGTGCGGTCTCACGGGCCCCCGCGGCTTGATCACCAGTTCCCTTCCGGCGATCTGCTGCGTCGAGCAGCACCTGACGAACGTGCCGATACCTCGGAAACCGCTCGAGGAGTTCGGCCGGCGCGGGAACCGGTGGCGACGGGGAGCCCTCGTACCGGTATTGGACGGCGATCGGGTAAGGAATCTGCAGCCCGTGGCGGCGGGCGACGTACCAGATCCGGGTGAGAATCGCATCGCGAACCGGCAGCACGTCTTCATACCTGGCGACGGTGAAATAGAGCCTGTAGGTGATCGAGAAGTCGCCGTAGGTGAGCGTGTGCACCTCCGGCGGTGGCTGCCGCAGCACGCCCGCCGTGGTCTGCAGCAGTTCGAGCATCGCAGCCTTCACTGCGTTGGGGGGATGATCGTACGAGAAGCCCATGTCGTAGGTTTCCGTCCGCTCGAGCGTCGGCCGGCAGAGGTTGCTGAACGACTCCTTGTAGAGTGAGACGTTTGGAATGATCCGCATCTCGTGGAGGAGCGTTTCGATGTGGACGCTTCGCCAGTTGATCTCGATCACCTTGCCCGTGGTGCCATCGGCGATCAGCCAGTCACCAATATTGAGCGGCCGCTCCAGGAGCAGCATCAGCCCCGAGACGACATTGCCCAGCGGTTCCTGAAGCGCGAGGCCGATCACGATGCTGCCCAGCCCCAGGGCGGTGAGCGCACCGGAGATCTCCTGTTTCCAGACCTGGGAATAGATGATCGCCGCGCCTATGGCGATGATGATGGCACGGGCCAGGTCGCGGAGCAGCTTTGGCACTCGCTCCTGCCAGGAGCCCCGCGTGGCCGCTCCAAACACGCCGTCGTTGATGAACGAGAGCGCGGCATAGAGCACGCAGAGCCAGAAGCCGGTCTGGACCAGTCGCACGAAGATGTCGTCGGCAGGAAGTTGCCACACGTCCGTGATGAAGAGCATGACGGCCAGCGCCGGCACGACCAGATTGCGGACAGCCCGCAGGGTCGGCGTCAGCCGCCAGTGATGCCGCAGACCGGAATTGATCAGCTCGGTGAGCAGCAGCAGCAGCAACGGAAAACCGACCACCAGAGCCGCTGCGGGCAGGAGGGGGATCGTCTCGGGAGTGAGGAAATCGGTCATGGCTGGCTCACTGCGTGGTGGTCACGTCTCCGCCGTCCTCTTCAGCCGCCACGTCTTCATGACTCCCTGGCCACGAAATTCCAGATCGTCGTGGACTTCGAAGGTGTAGAGATCGTTGAGCCTGTCGTGGACCTGCTGGCTCACGTGAATGGCACCGTCGTCACGGGCAGCCAGTCGCGAAGCGATGGCGACGGTATCTCCCCAGAGGTCGTAGAGAAACTTGTAACGGCCCACCACGCCACCCACGACCGGCCCGGAATTGATGCCGACCGCCAGCGTGATCGGTGCGGCGTGCTCGCGGTCGAAGGCGGCCACGATCTGTGCGAGTTCCTGTGCGAAGAGCATCGCTCGGGCGGTGTGGTCGGGTCGATTCACCGACAGGCCGCAGACCGCGAGGTAGAGGGAGCCGACGGCTCGGACTTTCTCCACGCCGCACTTCTCGGCTGCCTCGTCGCAGGCGGACACAAGGTCGCCCAAGAGCGAGATACCGCGGCTGTCGTCGCGATGGCCACCGAGTTCATCGACGTGGCGAAACTCGGCCACCAGCACGGTGACGTCCGCAAACCGCCGGGTGGCCTTCTCGTCGCCGTCGCGCCGCTGTTCGATGGCGGAAGCCGGCAGGATGTTGAGGAGAAGCTCCTGGTTCTCCCGCGCCTTTTCCTCGAGTTCGCCCCGCTGGCGTTGCAGATTGGCGGACATTTCGTTGAACACATTCGCCAGTTCGCCGAACTCGTCCCGCGTGTTCAGGTCGACGCTCACGGCCGAATCGCCGGCACCAATTCGACGGGCGGCGGCAGCAAGGAGCTTGAGCGGTCGCACGAGCAGCCAGGAACTCACCAGTGCCAAGAGCGTTGTCGCTATGGCCAGGGCTGTCGCGGCCAGCAGCGCCCTGCGGGCGTAGTCGTAGATCGGCTGGTAGGCCTCGGCCACGTCCATCTCTGCGACCACCGCCCACCGCAAGGAATTGAGGTCGAGCGGTCCGTAGGAACTGAGCACGGGAACCCCGCGGTAGTCGTTGATCATGGTAATGCCATCGTGGCCAAGCAATGCCTGCTCCGTGCTGTAGGTCTTCACAGGGAGCTGGTTGAGCACAGTGCCCTGCCTCTTGATTTGTTCCAGGACCGAAGGAGTCACCGTCGATGTCCGTAGCTGGCGGAAGAAGGTCTGCGGGTCCTCGACCATGAAGCGGCTCCGGCTCCGCATCGTGAAGTCGGGCCCTACGACATAGCACTCCCCTGTCTTCCCCATCCCCTCCCGTTCCCACTCGAAATTGCCAGTCAGCAGATGGACGATTCGATCGATGGGAAACTCCAGAGCCAGAATGCCCACCATCTCGGAGCCATTGAAGATGGGCGAGAGCACGAAGCCCACCGGGAGGCCGAAGTTGGGACGGTAGAGTTCGGTGTCGACGACCTTGAAGGTGTCGCGATCGCGGGCGCGGGACAGCGCGTCTGCCGCCTTGGCGAGGTTCGTGGACGCATAGGGGCCGTCCCGTAGGCTGGTGGCGAAGTCGGGCCGCTTGCGGAGCGTGTAGATGATTTCCAGCGTGTCATCGTCGATGAGCAGGATGTCCTCGTATCCGAACATCGAGCCGACCCGGTCGAACCGTTCGTGATTGGCGGTGTGGGCCAGTCCGTAGAGGGAGTCGTCGGCCGTCGCAGCGGCGACCATGTAGTGATACTGCAGATATCGCTGGATGGGATCGGCCGGCACGAACTGGTCAGGATGGGTGGTGTTGCCGAGGTTGTTCTGCAACTGGGGCAGGAACTTGGTGGCGTAATAGTTCCGCAGTTCCTCCTCCTGCTCTTCGGTGAGCTTTTCGTCCTCCAGCGCCCGATAGGACTGTTTGAAATTGACCATCGCCTCCCCCGCCAATTTTCCGTCCGACAGCGAGATCACCTGATCGCGGAGTGCTTCGAGCAGCGCCATCAGGCCGCTCGTTTTCGAGTGCCGCACACTCTGCAGGTGGTTTTGCACTGCGTTCGTGATGGCCGAGCGGGCAGACTGGTAGCCAATCCAGCCGATCGTGAAGATCGATCCCAGGCTCACCAGCAGCATCAGGAGGATAAACCTCGACTGGACGCCGATCCGTTCAAGGCCCAGCATGCAAGATCCTTGTGGTGTGGTCTGTAATGGTTCAAAAAACTGAACCGCACAGGTTACAGCCGGGACAGGCCGCGGGCAACGCGTGGGTTTTGCCGATTCCGGCTACCGTCAGCTGTCATTTTGCAACGGGCCGCTACCGTGTGTAGACCGTCCTGCCCTCTTTGATCGTCTGCAACACACGGATGTCTTTGATGGTCAGGGGATCGACCTTCAGAGGGTTCTTCTCGAGAATCACGAGGTCGGCGAGCTTGCCCGCCTCGAGCGTGCCTTTTGTCTGCTCCTCCTTGATCTGGTAGGCGGCGGTCGCCGTCACGGCACGGAGCGCATCGTAGGGACTGATCCGTTCATCGGGGCCAACCACTGCGCCGCTGACGGTGCGCCTGTTCACGCCGGCGTCCACGAGTGCGAGCACAGAGGGGACCGGCGACACCGGGGCGTCGTGCGAGAACGTGAACGGCAAGCCGGCGCGTAGAAACGTCCTGGCCGCCATGGCGGCTGCGGCGCGTTCGGGGCCCCACAGCTTCACGACGGCGTCGCCCCCCGGAACGATGCCCGACGGAAGGAAGCTCGGCACCGCTCCGTACTGCTTCATCTTCTCGATCTGGTCGGGCCGGAGCCAGGAGGCGTGGACGAACACGGGGCGGTGGTCGCGCATGCCGTGCTTCTTCACCGCCTTGGCGATCGCGGCGAGCGCCTGGTCAGCGGCGGCATCGCCGTTCATGTGCATGTGGATCTGCAGATTCGTGGGCCAATACCTGTCGAAGGCGGCATCGAGCACCTCGTCGGGAATCTGGCGGTAGCCGCTGTAGGCTCCCGTCCTACCCTCCGGGTTCGTCGTGTAGGGCTGCGTGAACCAGGCGGTGTCGATGCTGCCGTCGAGCCAGAGCTTGAGCCCGCCAAGCCGCACGCGATTGATGTATCGCTTGTCGAGATCAGGCCGGTCGGCGAGCAGCTGTTCCCGAATGCCGTCGGGCTTGGGGTTGTATTGCGAGGCAACCGTGTAGGCCGCGGCGATGGTTTCGTCGACGGCAGAATCCTTGGCGGCGATGTAGAGATCGATCGGCAGGAGCCGCTTGTCGATCGCGTTGACGACGATCCCGATGTCGTCGTTGCCGAGGCCGAGACCCGCCTCCTGTGCGGTCGTATGGCCATGGCTGGCCCAGACGTTCGCCGCTCCGGTGATCGCCTCGTCGGCAAGCTTCCCGGTGAAGGGGGGCCGTTTGCTGCGGACGGCGTTGAGCGCCGTCTCCTCCATCGGACCGAGCAACGACTTTCCACCGGACTTGCGGGCGAACGTGCCGCCTTTCGGGTCGGGCGTGTCGGCCGTGATGCCTGCCTGCGCAAACACGGCCGAGTTGCCGGCGCCAAGGTGGCCGGAGCTGTCGACGATCAGCACCGGGCGGTCTGCCGAGATGGCGTCGAGTTCTTCGACCGTGGGCGAGCGTCCCTCCTTCATGCCGCGGGCCTGATAGCCAAAGCCCACGATCCAGCCGTCGGCGGGGGTCCGCTCGGCCTGTTTCTTCATCCGCCGGACAAGGTCAGGGATGTCGACGGTGCCGAACAGGTTGGCGTCGATGAGGTTTTTGCCGAAATAGACCATGTGGCCATGGGTGTCGATGAACCCGGGAAGAAGCGCGTTACCGGCCAGATCGACGGTCTTGGTGGACGGGCCCGCGTGCTTCTTCGCGTCGGCTGACGGACCGACAAAGAGGATCGTGCCATCCTTCACGGCCAGGCTCTCGGCATAGTCAGCCGTGTCGCCACGCATCGTGAGGATGTCGCCGCCAGAGTAGATCGTGTCGGCGATCTGGGCGGCCGCCGGCGTCGCGAGCGACACGAGGGAAACGACCACTGCCGCCAGGCAGGCATGGAGTGGGGACGGCTTGTAAAACATGTTCCTTACTCGGGATGCATCGCGGGGACGGAGTTGGCAGGAATGTAGCTGGCCAACAACAAACGATCCACGGTCTGGCGTCGTCCGCGAGGCTATGCCGGCGTCGCGACGCCATACAGCGACGCGACGAGCGAACGGGTCCGCGGGCCGGGCAGCGCGCCGGGGTGCATGGCACTGGGAATGAAGGCAAAGCCCAATCCGAGCGACGGGTCGGCAAACGCCAGCGATCCGCCCGCGCCGGGGTGCCCGAATGCTGCAGGGCTGGGGCCGTAGACACCATGTTGGTTGGTCATGAACCCGACGGAGAAGGAGGTCTGATCGATGAGAACCCGATCGGGTCCGCTGCTGAGGGTGGTCCTCATCGTGGCGAGGGTTTCGTCACGGAAGAAAGACGAACGATCGCTGCCGCAGAGGAGCGAGTAGAACCGGGCGAGGGCATCGGCGGTGGCGATCGCCCCGAGAGACGGGAGAGAAGCGGCACGCATGGCTGGCGAGTTCATCACCGCGGGTGTGAGCATCCCGCCCGGTTCGCTCAGTGCTCGCCGGGTCAGCGAGGAGGAATCTCCGAACGCCTTCGTGAATGGGCCCGCGGACGGCGGCGTCTTGGGGGCGAGAACGGTGGCCGCGGTATCGATCAACGCGGCGGGGAGGCCGAACCAGAGATCGAGACCGAGCGGTTTGCGGAAGATCCGTTCCCAGTAGGAGCCGAGCGTCTCGCCGGCCACGCGTCTGACAATCTCGTCGAGCAGGAAGCCGAAGGTGCGGGCTCCGTACCCATGGCTGCCATCGGCCGGCCAGTTCGGCGGTTGCGCAGCGAGAGAGGCCGCTACCGCCTCCTGCTCGGTGATCGACAGGCCCTTCTGGTCGATCGCCGCGAGGCCGGCCTGGTGGGAGAGCAGCTGCCCGAGCGTGATCTGGTCTTTGCCAGCGGCGGCGAACTCCGGCCATAGGTTTGCCACGGCGGTGTTGAGCGGGATGTGGTTTTCTTGCAACGCGTGCAGCGTGCAGGCCGCGGCAACGCCCTTGCTCGCAGACCAGATCAGACAGGGGGTCACAGCGGTCCATGCCAAGCCGGCCGCGGCCTCGCCACCGTGCAGCGAGAGCAACGGCTTTCCATCCTGCCAGAGAGCGAGCGCTGCTCCCCCGGCAGACACGCCGGCGGGCGTCTCGTCCACGATGGCCATGAAAGCCCGCGTCAGACGGTCGACGACCTCGCTCCGCGACGATCCTGGCACGACGTCGGGGCTCACGCGTTCCGCTCGATGTTTCCTACGCCACAGACTGATAGGGACCAAGGTTGTCCGGTCGGTTGTGCACACTCTCCGCTCGGGCGACTACTGAACAGAGTGTCACCCGGTGTCGGCACACCCATGAGTAGAGATGAGCAGAGATGAGCGGAGGGAACGCATGAACGGTTCTACCCATCGGGCCGAAGCACCGGGCCGCCTCGGCGAGGCGATGGCTCTTCTTGATCCGCAATCCCGACGGCTCATGGAACTCTGGCTGGAGGGCCTGACTCCGAAGGAGATTGCGACGGAACTGCAGCTCTGTGAAGAAGCAGTATCGACGACCATCCACACGGTATTCAAGCAACTGCGAACGCTGCTGGCAAAGTGAGCGGCGTCCGGGCCGTTCACTTTGCCAGCTCGAGCGTTCATTGCTACAGGCTCGCGATGATCTTCCGGATGTCATCCTGCTTCTGGCCCAGCTTTTTTTGAAGCCGGCCTAGGAGTTCGTCTTCCTTACCCTTGGCGTAGACGAGGTCGTCGTCGGTCAGCTGGGCGTACGTCTGCTTGAGCTTGCCTTTCAGCTCGTTCCACTCGCCCTTGAATTTCAGTTCGTTCATGGCTGTCTCCTTTGTGTGTGATGGAATGGACGGAATCTGTCTTAGAGAGGCGGGGACGTGACTCGCCGCCCCGCCACTAATGCGATCACGAATAGAACGAGAAACACGACGAACAGCAGCCGCGCGATGTCGGTCGCCGCCACCGCGATGCCACCGAAGCCGAACACGCCGGCAATGATGGCAACGATCAAAAACAGAATGGCCCACCGAAGCATGGCACACCTCCTCCATCAAGACAGTGGTGGAAGGCCTTCCATAGCCGTAATAAAATCCTGGAGAGCTCGAGTGGCTCCTGTCCCGACTGGACCCTCGATAGTACGCATGAGCCCCACACCCAGACTGGATTCGTGTGGCAACGGGCGGGAATGCGTTTCGTCACAGGAGACACTCTCCGCGGCTCAGCAGAATGGCCGCGTTGGCTCGCGCATGACGATGACCAATTGCGATCGCCATGTGCCTGCCCCCGTCCACGTAGCACTTCAAGTGTCTCGCATGCAGCCCGCATGGAGAGCCGAGTGGGAGGTGCTATCGCCCTGCCGAAGCGGGCAGAGTGGTATCCTTGTGAGCGTATAAAAACTGTGTTCAATATCGAACGTGAGGGAATTTCATGAATCTTCGCTCTTGGTTGCTGCTCAGTGCAGCGGTTCTTTTCGCCGGTAGTGGCTGCACGAAGGCTCCGGTTGAGCACACGGTGCGCAAGGTTCCGTCTTAGTGTGGGATGATGTGCGGAAGGCCTTCCGAGAGGCTGCCAAGGAGTTCTGAGCAGGCACCGCGTCCGCCTCGGCGACGCTGGCGGGTCGATCCCGAGGAGGTAGAGCGTGATCCCTGTTCAGCCGGGTCGTTACCGGCACTACAAAGGCAACGAATACACGGTGCTGGGCGTCGCCCGCCACAGTGAGACGCTCGAGGAGTTGGTCGTGTATCGTCAGGAATATGGCGACCATGGGCTCTGGGTGCGGCCCGCGGCGATGTTCGCCGAGACCGTGGTGGTCGACGGAAAGACGGTGCCGCGGTTCGCGCTCCTGCGCGATTGAGCTGCCTCGGTTCCGGCTCGCAGACGGGCCGTCGTCCATTCACCGGGCCAGGGCATCCTCAGGCCTGCGGCAACAGCAGGGCGAACCGGTGCAGCATCCACATCGTCTGCTCAAAGCCGTGGGCGACCTCGAACAGCACGGCCTGATCTGCGGCGTCGGAATCCGCCGCTGAACGGAGGTAGTCGCTGCGTACTCCTTCGAGTATCTCGCTGCGGCCCTCGGTCAACGTCACAAACGCCTCTGCCGCGGCCGCGTCTTTCAGGGTGAGCGCTTCGAGCATCCTGTCCAGCAGGAAATCCAGCCCTTCGGTGTACGAGTCGAGATGCCTGCGCAGGCCGCTGTCGGCCGACATTTTGACGCTCGAAGTGAACAGCGATCGCACGCTTTCCTCGATGTACCGCAGCAGCCGCAGGCGATTTTCCAATGAGATCAGCCGCGCGCTGGTGCCAGGACAGAGCGACTGGGTAGCCAGTTGCTGGAGGAAGTTTTCCGCCATGCTTGCGACGGCGACAAACGGCTCGTGAATGCCTGCGGCGGCCTCCCGCGTTGAAGAACTGGCGTCCGTTCGCATCGCGTGGGTGTAAGACTTGAGACGCCTCGCCAGCCGGAGCTCCTCCTCCTCGACGAGGTTCAGCGCGACCGGTGGCTCCTCCAGCGCCTCCTCGTAGATGAATTGTGGCAGCGCCGCATCGACGGTCTTGTCGTCGCGATGCACCTTCGACAAAGCCCACGCCATCGTCGGTCCGGACAGGATCACCGTCACGATGGCCATCACCACGATGATCGAGAACATCTCGCGGGTCAGCAGTCCGATCGACAGGCCGAGGGTCGCGATGATGATCTCCGTGCCACCGCGGGCGTTCATGCCGAACCCCATCGCGAGCCGCTCCCAGCGCGGCAGTCCACAAGCCCATGCGCCCAAGTAGACGCCGAGCAGCTTGCCGATGCAGGCCACCGCGATCACCGTGAAGAGCAGCATGCCCATGTTGGCTTCGTACACGCTCCAGATGTTGAGCCGCAGGCCGGCAAGCCCGAAGTAGAGCGGGGCGAGGAACGAGGAGACGACCAGGCTGAGGGAATGAACGGCGTTCTTCTGCAGGCCGCTCGCTGAGCCAAACAGGATGCCGACGACGAAGATGCCCAGGATCGACTCGAGCCCGAGCCAACTCGTGATCAGGCTGCCCGCGAGCCCGCAGATGATCAGCAGGGAAAGCTGCGGTGCAGGACCGGGGGCAACGCTGTTGTGCCAATCGATGAAACGTCGCAGCAGCGGACGGCCGATGAGGAAGCAGCCAGCGAGAAACAGCACCGCCGCACCCGCCGACTTCACCACCGACACCGCGGAGAACGTTCCGCTCACGTGGAGGCTCGTGGTGATGCCGACGAGAATCCAGGCGACGACATCGTCCATCATGGCCGCCCCGAGGCTGATCTGGCCGACGTTTTCCCGAAGCATGTCCTTGTCTCGAAGGATCATCGCCAGCGGTGGCAGCGCCGAGATCGACATCGCGACCGCGAGGAACAGGCTCAGCACCAGACGATCGCTTGGATTGGCCAGCATCGCGGCCGGAAGGTATTGGCCGAGCAGGTAGCCGCCGATCATCGGAACGATCAGGCCGCCTGCCGAGACGATGACACAGGAGGCGGCATTACGACGCAAGAGATCGAGTCTGACCTCGAAGCCCGCTTCCATGAGGAAGAGGAGGAGCCCCACCCAGGTGATCGCCGCGAGCATGTCGGCCTGGCTCTGCTCCGGGCGGAAAACGGCCTGCTGGAGCGCCGGAAACCAGTGCCCAAGGACTGACGGCCCGAGCAGCATGCCCCCGAAGATGTTGCCGATCAGGGCGGGCTGTCGGCAGCGCCGCATCAACTCGCCGCCCACATGGGCGAAGGCAAGCAACACGACTACCTGCAGGAGAAAGGCGGCGACATCCTCGGGAGACAGTGTCTTGATGGCGTGCATGCGGCCTTGGCATCCTGAAGAAACGGCCGCTTAGCGGCTCCTGGTCAGCTGTAGGCAAAGCAAACGCAACGTCAACCGTTTCTTCCCAAGGGTGATTCTTATACACGATGAGTCGATAGGCGTCACCCTCATGCGGATATCTGAAGATCGAAGCTGACGGCCGTGAACTGAAGCATTGGCTCGACATGCCTTCTGGTAATCCCTGGAAATCTTCGATGAATTCATCGAGGGGTTACGCCGGCTTCGAGGTTTTCAAAGAGCGCCTACGGGGCTCCGCTACAGCAGCCCGTCGCTTCGCAGTTTGGCCTCGACGACGTCCGCCATCTCGCGAGCCTGTTCCTCGAGTTCCTGCACGAGTTCCTCGTCGTCAGCGTCGACGGCGCGGCGGGCGAGATACAGCAGGTATTGGGCTTCGTTGCGCCACGCCTTGAGCCAGTCCGGCCGCGTGGAGACCGGGCGGTAGATCATCCGCTCGAGCCTGTCGAACTCGTCGTTTGCGAGACTCATTGTGTCAGTGTGCTACAGTCCAGCGGCAGGGGGCACAGCTCTTTTTCCTTCCACAATGGCCTCCCAGAACTCCTCCGGGCCCGACACCGAGTTGTGATCGGTGCCATCGATCACCCGGAGCGTTGCCACGCCGGGCTGAAATGCCTCGAAGAGCTTTCTGGTGTCGCTCATTGGCACGATCTCGTCGTGCGATGCCGCGAGGATCAGCGTCGGACAGGTGTCGCGGGGTGCATACCGCCACGACTGCCAGGGATCGCGAAGCAGCAGTCGCATGGGGAGAAACGGGGCGACGCGGCTCGCGATGGCGAGAATGCTCTCAATTGGTGCGATGAGCACGAGCCGGGAGACCGGGCCCTCGGCTGCGAGTTGGATGGCGAGGCTACTGCCGAGGCTGCGGCCGACGGCCATCACATCGGGATGGCGGCCATGCACCATCTTGAAGAGTGCGCGGGCGTCGTTCCGCATTGCCGCTTCAGCCGGTTGGCCGGAGCTGCCGCTGTAGCCCCGGTAGTGCAGGGCATAGATGGCACGGTCAGGGAAAGTGGCTGCCAGTTGCGGCAGCGTCGAGGCGACGTCTTCGGCATTGCCGCCGAAGGAGACGAGGGCCTTCGGGCCGTCGAGCAGGCGGGTGGAGAGCCGCAGTCGTGCACCAGGCACCTCGAGCACGGCCGCCGCGTCGTGCATCGGCATCGCCGGCGTGGGCATGTAGATGAACGACCGCTGGAAGACGAAGAAGAACAGACAGAGCGACGCGTAGACGCTCACCGCAATCGTTAGGATCGTCCAGAGCATGCGACGGGATCTCATGTAAAGCCAGAACTGGTGGATCGCGATGAGGGGACTCAGGTCTGCTCCCGGTCCTCCGTTACCCCCACGTTACCATCGTGAGATTGACCTCGTAGCCGCAGTCGTCGCATACGGGATTCTGCATCGACACGTGGCCCTCTTCGCAAAAGGGGCAGAGATCCGAATCCAAGAGCACCTTGCAGTCTTTGCCCAGTCTGGTCTCACAGTGCTCGCAGATGGGATACTCAAACTTGTTCATCCAGTCTTCCCAGCACTTTGGGCACCGGTCTCGCGGTACGACCTGGATTTCACCATCGACGATATACCGCTGGGGCGTGCAGTCGGCGGAGTGGCCGGAGGGCGTGTCGCCGTTGTTGGACGAAAGCCCGATCTGCAAGAGCGGGAGCGCCCGCAGTTCCGGACTGGAAAAGGCCTGCACGATCACGTTGAGATCGACGGAAAAATCTGGCCCCAAAGCCTTGCTGATCTCGGTGAGGGAATACCGCAGCCGTTTGGCGTTGTCGGTGTCCTCCTGGAGCATTTCCTCCAAGATCATGGTCATGTCTTCAAGGTATGGACTGATCGTGTTGAACGTGTCGGGATTCACGTGTGGCTCTCCAGGGGTTGGCATCACTATCGCACATCGGCCGGCCGGCGTCGGGCCGCTCCCGTTCGATTGGCAGGAAACAGCGTCTCCTGGCACTGACCTGCCCCCCTTCAACGGCACCACAATGTTCGATGCGATCTAGGTCGAGGACCCCCGCATCATCACAGGCTTCCCGCAATGCCGTACCCAGCGGCCACCTCGGCGACGTCTGAGACGGTCACCGTCACCATCTGTTCGGCTGCGATGCCCGACGTCCAGTTCGTGGCCACGACCGTAAAGGTGTAGCTTGCCTTCGTCTCATAGTCCGCGCTCGATGCGAGCGTGACGACGCCCGTCGCAGGGTCGACATGCACGAAGTCGGCGTCACCGACGCCCGCCTTGATCGAGAACGAAGCGGTGCGGTACTTCGGGATCGCATCGCCCCCCACCGGTTTCACCGGCGTCACCCCGAGTCCCTCGAGCATGGTCGTTGCGATGAACTCGTCGCCAGCGGGGTTCATGTGCACGCCGTCGTTCGTGAGGATGCCGCGCCATTCCGAGGAGGTGTTGACCGCAGCGATATGCGCCAAGAATGCCCTCCGAAGATCGATCAATCCGGTGCACAAAGCGGACGCCAGCGTCCGCGTCAGGCCGGAGTACTCATCGAGCATGGGGTCGAGCGAGTTTCCCCCGACGGGCCGTTCACCGATCACGCTTGGCGTGCACAGGATCACGCGAGAGCCCACAGCACGGATGCGGGCGACCAGATCCCGCAAGCCATTTTCAAAATCCCGGATCGGGGTTCCTCGGCCAACCTCCGAAAGCCACACGTCGTTGATGCCGATGTAGATGACCACCGTCGAGGGGTGCTTCGCCAGCACGTCCCCGTCGAGTCGGTTCTGGAGGTCGGTCACCTTGTTGCCGCCCACGCCTGCGTTGATCACCTCCATGCTCGCTCCGGGGAATGTATGCGACAACGTCCGCCGCACAAGGTCGACATAGCCGCCGGTCACGTCGCCACGGAACGTGATTGAATCACCGAGGAATACGATGCGTTCTCCGGGCCGTGGTGGACGGACGTAGTCGTCCGTGAGGGCGACGGTGTAGATCGGCGTCGAAGCGTCGGCATTCTCGGCGACCGTGCCGGTTGTGCCGCTCGTGATCGTTGGTGCGTTGTCGTCGACGTCGGTGACTCCAATCGTGAGTCGCTGCTCAACCCAGAGGTTGCCGGCGTCCGTCACGCGGACGCGGACGGTATACCTCGTCTTCTGCGACTCATAGTCGAAGACGCGGGCGGCCTTCAGCCGGTCACCCTGGATCGTGAACAGGTTGTTGTCATCGGTCCCCTCGCTCTCGACGAATGTATAGGCGTGCTGGTCACGGGTGTCGGTGCCAATCGCCGAGAGCACCCCGACCACGTCGCCGATGGCGTTGTTCTCGGCGATCGTCGTTCGTGACCTGCCCCCCTTAAACGAGGCCACTTCAGGAGCGAGAATCCTGGGTGGCCGCCACCAAGGGAGGGCAGGAAATGCCACGAGGAAAAACGGAGCAAGCGGAGATCATCATCCCGAAGCTCCGAGAGGTCGAAGTCGAGCTGGGTAGGGGGAAGACCGTCGCCGAGGCTGTGAAGAAGATCGGCGTGACGGAGCAGACCTACTACCGCTGGAAGAAGAAGTACGGCGGTCTGCGGATGGACCAGGCGAAGCGGTTGAAGGAGCTCGAGAAGGAGAACTCCCGGCTGAAGCGGCTGCTGGCGGACGCGGAGTTGGACAAGGCAATCCTTCGGGAAGTCGCCGAGGGAAAATTCTGAGCCCGGCAAAGCGGCGGGAGGCGGTCGAACACGTGCGGGGCGTGTTTGGCCGTGATCGCGTCAGCGAACGCCGGGCATGCCGAGTGATCAGGCAGTCGCGGAGCACGCAGCGTCGGGTGCGTCGTGTCCCGGATGACGAGCCTCGTCTCGTGAAGCGGATCGAGTGGTTGGCCTGCGAGTACGGTCGCTATGGATACCGCAGAATTACGGTTCTTTTGCACTGGGAGGGATGGCGGGTGAACCACAAGCGTGTGGAGCGGATCTGGCGTGAGGAGGGCCTGAAAGTGCCGCAAAAGCAGCCCAAGCGAAGGCGGCTCTGGCTGAACGACGGGTCGTGCATCCGGCTGCGGCCGACCCATCGGAATCACGTGTGGAGCTACGACTTCGTCATGGACCGAACGTCCGACGGTCGTCCGATCCGGATGCTGACGATCGTGGACGAGTTCACACGGGAGTGTCTTGCGATCGATGTAGCCAAGAAGCTCACGAGCGAGGACGTCTTGGAGCGGCTCAGCGACCTGTTCGTGCGCCGGGGCGTGCCAGAGCACATCCGGAGCGACAACGGCAGCGAGTTCACCGCCAAGTGCGTCCGGGAGTGGCTGGGGCGGGTGGGCGTGAAGACGCTGTACATCGAGCCGGGTTCGCCTTGGGAGAACGGCTACGTGGAGAGCTTCAACGGCAAGCTTCGGGACGAGCTTCTGAAGCGGGAGTCGTTCGACACCCTGCTCGAGGCCAAGGTGCTCATCGAGCGTTGGAGGCAGGCCTACAACACCGTCCGGCCGCACAGTGCCCTCGGGTACCGGCCCCCGGCTCCCGAGGCGCGGCAGCCCTGTGCGGCCGCTTCGGCTACGCCTCAGCGACCGCACAGGGCTGGTCTCTCTGAGGGTGAATCCCTAACTTAAAATCTGGTACCGCACTGGGGGGCAGGTCAAGTCATAGTCATTTCCTGGACGGTGGATCTGGCAAGAGTATCCCATTCAACGCCATGGCCGTCGAATGAGGGCTTGCGGCGGGGCAAATCGGCAGACCTTCCGAAGCGCAGCCGCTGCACCGCCGTAGAGGTGGAGGCACGCAGTGAACAATCCTCCCACGAGCACAAGGAGAACGCTTTGGCAACTTCAATCGACCAGCTCAAAGGCTTCCTCGACGAATTCGAACTGAAGTACGTAGAGCACGAAGAGGAACCGGCAATCGCCATCTCCTTCGCCAGCGAACCCCACGAAACGGCCTACCGTGACACGGATGGCGATCCCTGCCTGCAGATGGTGATCGCGGTGTTCGAGCGCGGCGAGTTCGTGGCCCTGTTCGCCCCGGAGGCATGGAATATACGGGAATGCGAGCACAAGGCTGCCGTGTTCGAGGCGATCGCCTCGATCCAGATGCGGTACAAAATGCTGCGGTTTGACTACGATCCTGAATCTGGCGAGGTCCGACCGAACGTCGAGCTTCCGGTGGAGGATGCTGAACTTACTTCCCGTCTCTTCCACCGCCTCGTGCATGCCATGATTCACGGCATCAAGCGGTTTGCTCCCGTGATCCAGCATGCGATACGGACGGGTGAGGTGTCGATGTCGTTGGTTGATAACGATAAGCCGTCGGATGGGCCGGCTCCCGACATCTCCAGGCTGGTGGAACTCGCTGAGCAGGCCGGTGGGATCGATGCCCTGGAATCGCTCTTGGGCGGACCGGCCGGTGATGATGACGAGGATCAGGGCATGGATGACGGCGGGCAGCTGGGCAGGAGGGCCGGCTGATCCTCCGTCACTGGTCGATACCGTGACTTTTCCGTGAATTGAACGAGCTATCAGTGGTGTGCGAAACGCCGGCGACCGCCGGCCGTATGAATCTCTTGAAGGCCCGGCGAGTGGCTGGTCTGATCCGGCGGCTGGCGTCTGAATTTCACCAAGAAGGAACCTCCCCCATGCATCCCTATACAGTGAAGATCCGGTTCAATGGCTCGGTCTCGTATGTCACCGTCAATGCCAACTCGGGCGGCCAGGCCAAGCAGCTGGTCATCGCCCAGTACGGCGGCCAGGTCGACGTGTTGAGCGCCCAGCGGGCGTGAGTGGGCGGGCGTGCTGAAGGAAGCGCCGGGCGGGCATCCGCGTAGACTGTTTGAGCCGCCGCCGGCAACCTGTCATGACCCCTCGGAGACTTGTATCCCATGCCCGTCCGCATTCTTCACACGGCCGACAACCACGTGGGTCTGCCCTTCAAGCAGTACCCCGCCGTCGTCCGCGACAAACTGGTCGAGGAGCGGTTCGCAGCCCTCGGGCGGCTCGTCGAGACGGCGAACGAGCGGCATGCAGATTTTTTCGTGGTCGCAGGCGACCTCTTTGATTCGACGCGGGCGACGGTGCAGGACATCAAAAAGACGGCGGGAGTTCTTCGGGGATTCGCCGGCGAGGCCGTCATCATCGTGCCCGGCAACCACGATCATCACACAGGACCGGAAACCGAGGTCTGGAACCGGTTTCGTCGTGAGATCGACGGGGCGGCAAACATCGACCTGCTGAACATGTCCGTGGTGAAGTCGTACGAAGTTGCCGGCCAGGCGGTGCACTTCTTTCCCTGCCCCTGCCCCTCGAAAACGGGTCGAGATTCAACGATCGGCTGGGTTGCCGACGCAGCCCGCGAGCGTCCCGACGGTCTGCGAATCGGCATCGCCCACGGAAATGTCACGGGCCTCGGACTCGACGCCGCGGATCAGTACTTCAACATGGAGCCCGCGGCCCTCGAGTCGGCGGGAGTGGCAACCTGGCTCCTCGGCCACATCCACGTGCCCTTTCCGACGGCTGAGTCGGGCATGCAGTCGCCCTACTTCATGGCCGGCACGCACACCCCTGACTCGCTTCGTTGCCGCCACGCCGGGTCGGCCTGGTGGATCGAGTGCGACGGTGATCGTGTCACGCGGTACGAGCGGCTTTCTCCAGGACGCCTGCGATTCGTGAGGATCGAGCGGGAAGTTTGCTCGGCCGATGATGTCGCTGCCGTCCTCGCCGAGTGCCGCAGCCACGAGCCCGCCCGCACGATCCTCGACCTGCAACTCTCGGGACGGCTATCCGCAGCCGAGAAGGCGACGCTTGATGGCACCATCGCAACGCTGCGACCGGGGTTTCTCCATGTCGGCGACGAGTCGGAGATTCATGGGCGGATCGACGCGGCACAGGTGGCGGCGATCTACAGCGACGACGGGCTCGCCGCCCAACTGCTCATGGCGTTGCTGGCCGACGAGGCCCATCCAGACGCGGCCACTCTCGCTCATGAACTCATTCAGGAGGTCAGAAACGCATGAGGCTCAAGACAATCAGGCTGCATCCATTTGGTCACTTCACGGACCAGTCTTGGGATCTCGAAAAGCCACTCGTGGTGATTCACGGGCCAAACCAACTCGGCAAGAGCACGCTCAGGCAGGCGATTTACCACGTTCTCTTTACGCCGACAAAGCTGCCGACGACGAAGTTGGAGAGCACGGTGGGGCCGTGGCTGCCGCTTCCGGCCGGCGACTACGCGGCGGTGACGCTCACATTCGAGCACGCCGGCACGATGTGGACGCTCGAGAAACGCTGGGGTGCCGGTCAGTCCAGTCGGCTCAGCGACGGCAAGACATCCATCGCGGATCCGGCCGCCGTGCAGGCGAAGCTCGGCGAGATTCTCGCTCACGGTGAGGCGACGTTCCGGCATGTGCTCTTCACTGGGCAGGCCGAACTCGAGCAAACACTCGCGACGATCAGGAGCAAAGCCGCGGAGCTGCGCGACATCCGCGATCTGCTCAAGGCGGCGGCCGGCGCTGCTGCGGACGTGGACGAGCAGCCGCTGCGGCGGGTGCTTGGCGAGAAGATCAAGGAGGCCTTTGGCCGTTGGGACGACGAGCGGGGCACGCCGGAGCGTCAGAAAGGCAAGGAGAAAGGCCTTGCAGACCCGTGGATCAATGGCGCGGGGCACATCGCCAAGTCCTGGTACATCTGGCAAACCCACGAGGCTGAGCGAACCGCTGTCCTGCGGATCGAAAAGGAGCTGGATGGCGTGACTGCCGAGGCAGCGACGATCGAGCAGGAAATCGACGCTGCCGACGAGTTCACGAAACGATTCGGCGGTCTCCGCGATGCATTGGTCGAGCACAATCTGCTGAATGAACGGGTGCCAAGGCTAGACCAGGACGTGGCCACGCTTGGCTCGGCGTTTATCGGCTGGCCGATGGCCGAATCGGCGATCAACGAGTGGAACAAGCGCAAGCCGGAACTCGAGAAAGATCGCGACAGACTTGTCCAGGAACGGGCAGACGCGGAAGCGAGGAAGGCCGGGACGGCCTCCAAAGCGGCATTCGAGCGGATATCGCAGGCGAAGCAGGGCTGGGAAGTCGCGCAGGCAGAGTCCATGAATCATCCGGATCCGGGCGCCGATCGGCTGCGCGACATCGAGCAGCTCGTCACGGCGATCACGGCCGCTGAGAACAAGCTCGCGAGCCGGGAGATCTCGTGGAGGATCGACGCGAACGAGCCTGGAACGGTGACGGTGGAACGGGGTGTCGAGCCGGCTGAGACGGTCGCCGTGGGGCCGGAGGGCCTCGTCGGCAAGGCCGAGGCCCGCGTGCGGGTGTCGGCTGCCGGGATCAGGCTCACCGTCGAGAGCGGCGGTGACGACATCGATGCACTCTTCGCATCACTGACTGAAAAGAGGGCGACTCTGAGCGGGTTTCTGGAGGCCTGTGGCGCCGCGTCGGCGGCCGCCGTGCAGGCGATGGCGGTGCTGCATCGCGAGGCCGCGGCGACCGCGAACAACAGGAAGGTGGTCTACGAGTCCCTGCTGCTCGGCAAGACGTTCGAACAGTGGATGGAAGACATCGGTGCCATCGAAAACCTGCCGGGCACGCGCGAGACGGCGGTGATCGACGAAGAGATCGGAACCAATCGCACACGTCTGGAAGAGGGAAATGCCACCACCAGAAAGCACGCGGACGCGATCGCCGACTGGAAGCAGAAGTACACCGATCACGACGCGATAGGCGAAAAGCTGCTGGAGGCGAAGGCCGCGGTCAAGCAGGCCAGGGATCGGCTGGCGAGCCTCCCCGGGTTGCCGGAGCATTTTGGTTCGGTGCAGGAGTTTCTGGATAAGCTCGCCGCGGCCCAACAGCTACAGGTGGACGGCCAGAAACAGCTCACGGGCAAGAAAGAGGATCGAGCCCGGCTCACGGCGGAACTTGCCGATCGTCGCAGCGAAGACGCGGCTGAGCAGGCCGAGGCCGCCAAGCGTGTCTTCGAGCGGGCCCGTGCGAGGGGCCGCGACTACGTGCGGATTCGCGAACAACTCGACGACATAGCGGCTGGCGGCGGGGGCGATGCGCTGGCGAACTTCAGTGCGAAGGTGGCTGCCATGTTCTCCCGGATCACGGGCCAGACAGCGACGCTTGCGTTCGATGGCCAGTTGCCGGCGAGCGTGCATCGTGACGGGGTGCAGTTGCCACCGGAGCGGCTTTCGCACGGCGCCGGCGGGGCGCTCGCGCTGGCGATTCGGCTGGCGATGGCGGAGGCGCATCTCGACAACGGCCCGGGCTTCATCATGCTCGATGATCCACTCGTGAATCTCGACAAGGACCGGATGGCCGAAGCCGCCGATATCCTGCGGAAGTTCTCCGAGCGGTCGCAGGTCATCTTCTTCACGTGCCACGACCACCATGCCGCGCGGCTGCAGTCGCCCGCAATGGACGGGCAGGCAGAGTGACGTTCTCCACCATTTTCTGAACCATCCCCGATGAGCATCGCGTCAGCTGCGCGGGAGTCCGGCCGCCCAGCAGCGGGCATAGAGCCGTAGCTGCGGACGGTAATGATCGGCGAGCTTTCCCGCATCAGCCTCGGTGACCGAGGTTGTCTTCCAGTCGAGGATCATCCAGTCGGTCATGCCGGCCGGTGGTGCCATCGACGCCTCCCGGAACACCGCGTCGATCTGCCCACGAATCAGCACCGGCAGACCCGACGAAGCCGGGCTCAATTCCGCGCTGCCCTGCCCCGCGTCAGCCGCGGCCCGTCCCGGCCCGGCGTCCACCTCCACGCCCGCCGGAATCTCGTCGGACGCAACCGCGATGGAAAATGGCAGCTCCACGTGCCGCTCGGCGGCCGCCTCGATCCGCCGCCACGCCTCGCTGCGCAGGATATCCTCCACGAGCGCCACGGCAGCGTCGGCCAGCTTCCGTCGATCGACGCCACTGTCGGCAAGATCGCTCTCGGCAACGACGTTCGCGGCAGCCGCAGCGAGATCGAACCCCGCGTGGCCGTCGGCGATTTTCTGCACCGCCAGTTCGAGGAGCCGGTGGATCACCGTGCCCCAGTCCTGCCCCATGCCACGACCGGTGTGGCGAATCCGCTCGGCTGGCTCCGTTAGAAAATCTCGCGGCGTGACCGTGCAGAATGTCGGCACGCGACACGCCGCGACACGCCCCACTGTCTGCTCGCGAGCCGCACCGACGACGGCCTCATCCGTCAGCGGACGGGCAGCGACGTCGGCGCGGGCCTGCTCCGCCGCAGCGTGAACCCCGAGATCCGGCAGGGTGGAGACGTTCGCAATGTCTGGCGAAAGCTCGTGCCAGCCGCCCTTGATCACACCGTTGCGGTCCTCGAACACCGACACCACCAGGCACGTGCCCGGCCGTGTGCCCGCGACGTAATTGAGCCGCAGGTACTCCGCCTCGCGATAACGCCGCTCGGTCTCCTCGACATCCTGCCAGTCCAGCGCCGCCGCCAGGGTCGTCCCTTCCTTGCCGAACAATCCAGCCCGGGCGATTTTCAGATAGCCCGTTGTCCCTTCTTCCGATCGGGTGACATGCCACGATGGGCTACGGTCGCGATCGGGAGCCCCCTCGTCGCAGAGAAACACGACCGGCGCCTCGAGTCCCTTCACCTTGTGAAGGTTCATCACCCGCACGGCACCGCCGGCCGACGCATCGATCGAAACCGTGTCGAAGTCTTGCCTCGGAAATTCATCTGCCACGAGGTCGTCGATCCGATCGATCACGTCCTGCACCGACGTCATCAGGGCCCGCTCCGCGCGGACCCGCTCGATGAGCGTGGCAATCGCGCCCGCCGCGGCACGACCACGCCGGCCCGCCCGGCCTCCCGCCACCGAGGCCACCAGCAAAAGCCCCGCGTCGTCGGCGATGCGTTCGAGGGCGGCCACCAAGGGCAGCGAGCCCGCGATGCGCCGCCACCGCCGGAAAGTCTCGGCCGCCGATCGCAGACGCGCGGCGAGATCCTCGACACCGAGACGTTCAGGCACGAATAGCCGCCCGTCGATCCTTCCGCCGGCCCGGCGGAAGGCGTGGAGATCGGCATCACTGAAGCCGAACACGGGTCCTCGCAGCACGGCGAGCGCCGCCACCGTGTCGTCGGCGTCGGCGACCACCCGCAGGCAGAGTTGCAGCAGGGCAAGATCCTCCCTGCTGTCGGGACCCTTGCGGCCGGTGACGTCGCACGGCAGGCCGGCGGCATTGAGAGCACTCGCGTAGGTCGAAAGCTCACCCGTGTCCCACGTGACGATCATGAAGTCCTCGGGCCGGCAGGCGGCATCCTCGTCCGCCGAAGCCCGGGGCACGGTGAGCCCGTGATCGATCGCCTGACGGATGAACGTCGCGACCGCCTCGGCCTCAGCCTGGACGTTGCGAGTGCGCACCCGCAACTGCCGCAGGCCGGCGAGCCTGCCAATGACGGCCGTCCCCCGGCCCACGTGACTCGCGGTGAACTCAGGCCCGTAGTTGTTTCCTGTGTCTTGCCGGTGCTCACTGAACCGGCCCGCGAACCGGTCGTTGACCCACGTCACCAGTTCACGGTTGCTGCGGAAGTTGGTGCTGAGGTGGAGAATCTTTCCGCCGCAGTCCCCGATCCGCTTCTTGACGAACTCAAAGGTGTCGATGTCGGCCCGTCGGAACCGGTAGATCGACTGCTTCGGGTCGCCGACCACGAATAGGCTCCCCGGCTTGATGCGCGCAGTCCGCCAGTCGGTCGCGGTGTCGGCATTTGCCGTCAACAGGAGGAGGATCTCCGCCTGCAGCGGATCGGTGTCCTGAAACTCGTCCACGAGCAGGAAGGGATGCCGCTTCGCGAACGCGACACGCACCTCGGGGCATTTGCGGAGAAGCCGGGCGGTGCGATCGAGCAGGTCGTGGAACGACAACAGGCCCTCGGCCAGTCGCAGGTGCTCGTAATGCGCACGCGCCCTTTCGAGCAACGGAATTACGAACTGATAGCGGTAGGCCCGCCACTGCGCGAGCGGGCCTGCGAGTGCGGCAACGATGTCGTTCCACCACTGTTCGAGCTCCCCGACACGTTCCGCCTGCAATTCGCGATGTGCCTGCGTTCTCGGGCCTGGCAACCACAGGCCTTGGACAATTTTCGGACACTTTCCCTCAATCTTCTCGGCCGCCCTGAAAAGCGATGCGGGCGAATCGTCGGGCCGCGCGTGGTAGGCCCGCAGCACCGATTCGAGCGTACTCATGAGCCTGTCGCTCACGGCTCGCTCGTTCCACGGTAGAAACACGCCCTCGAGTCTCGTGGCGATCTCGTCACAGATCCGTTCCATGACGGTCCTTACGTCGGGCGGATCCACCGGCTTGCACGGCCAGTCGCGGACGTCGCCGTGGGCCACGAACGTCTCGAATGCTGACCTCAGGTCGCGAAGGTCCACGCCTGAGTCCTCGAGCGCCTGCCGACAAGTGGCGAGGGTTGCGTCGTCCGGGACGAGGTCGCAGAACTCCCGCCACGCGCGGCCGCGGAGCACCTGTTCGGCGGCCGCATCCATGGTTTCCACGGCAGGATCGAGGCCGGCCTCGATCGGCCGGTCCTTGAGCAACCGCCCGCAAAACGAGTGGACTGTGCCGATCACCACGGTGTCGATCTCGGCGAGTGCAGCCTGCAGCCGCTGGCGTTCGTCATCCGACACGGATGCATCGGCCGAATCCTTCTCGAGCCGCTCGCGAAAACGCCGGGCCAGCTCGGCAGCCGCCTTCTTCGTGAACGTGATCGCCGCGATCTGGTCGACGGTGGCCTTGCCCGTGCGCACGAGCGCGGTCATCCGGTCGACCATGCAGGTGGTCTTGCCGGTTCCCGCTGACGCCTCGACGAGCATGCTCCGATCGAGCGCTGTTCGGATCGCTTCGCGGGCCTCGGCATCTCCGATGCCGTCGTGTGCCGGCTCGTCGGACATCACGAAGGGTTCCGGCTGGGGGCTCGATATGGCAATCGTCGGCGGCGCATCGTCGCCCTCACGCAGCCCGTTGAACAACTCTTTGAGTGTCTCAGCTTTGAGGCCGTAACGCCCTTCGTCGTGGAGAAGTTTGCGGCCGGCACCGACCGTGGCAGAGCCACCGCAGACGTCTAGAAAATCACAGAATTCACAATCCTTCGCGACCGTGGTGGGCAGAAACGCCCCGGCGGCGACGACCCCGCAGAGTTTGTCGACGAGCGTATCGACGCCCGCAAGCTGCTCGGCCGTCCACTCGAGTCGCTCGCCATGCGTGGCGGCACCGGGGAACAGATAGGAGAACTGTGTGACGTGTCCGGCATCGCCGCCAATTTCGGGAACCACGTGGCGAACCATTAGCACGTAGAGCCCGTGCTGCAGGCGGCGGCCCTTGTCGAACACCGCGAGCGGGTTCTCCCCGCTCTTTTTGAACCGGGTCGAGCTGCCCTTCTTGTAGTCGATGATCGTGTAGCCGTTCATGACACCCTCGCGACCATCGATGTCGATGCGATCGATGTACCCTCTCAGGCGGAGCTTCCTGTCGCCTCCCAATGGCAGCGTTACCGGATCCCTGCTGTCAAACCGTGTGCCCTCCCCGTTGGGCATGAAGCCGATCGCGGCCTCGAGCGCCACCGGGCGAGAGCCGGTTTCCTCGCAATACTTTTCCTCGACCCTCAGAAACGTCTGCAGGGTGGCGGCCACTTCCCGCCGGCATGCGGCGACGGCTGCCTCGTCGCTCGTCGGCTTTTCGGCCCGCTTGCCCTCGAGCACGTCGTCGAGTAGCGCCAGGATGTCGGCCTCGTGTTCCGCGAATCTGGGCTGGGGCGAATCGGCCGGCCGGCCTGGCCCAGCGTGGAGGAATCGCCGCATGAACCGTTCGAGCACGCGGTGAAGCACGTCGCCGTGTTCCATGTCATCGAGCCAGCGATCCTTCTCAGGCTCGAGCTTATCGAGCGGCTTGACGTCTAGCCCATACCGGAAGAAGAACCGTCGCGGACATGCCCCGAGCGACTCGAGGCTGTGAGCCGACGCCTCGCGACCGGTCGGGTTCGTGGGGTCGAGTTCGGGACCGGCCGCGGGGACGAGTCCGTCCCACTGCGTGAAGGTCGATGATCCTCGTGCCTCCTCTGCCTCGATCCCGCGCGCGAGCGCCGCGCCGTGGCTGACGACGGCCTGCCTGACCGCGGCCACCGATGGGTTTTCGCCAAGCGTGGCCAGCCACCACTCCGACTCGTTGAGCGCCGAAGCCGAATCGCATGGGACGAACGACTCGGTCTGGTTCGCGATTGCCGACAGAAAGTCGCCCAGCATCGCCTGCGGTGTCCCGGCATGACGGCGGTAGACCTCCAGAAGCAGCGGACTGGGAAACACCTCCGCCTGCTGCACGAGGTCGCGGCAGTTGTAGGAGAGGTGGACGTCGCCCCTGAGGCGGCCCAGCAGTCTCCAGAAGTCGGCTCGCACCCGGGCCGCCGCAGTCGCCCCCACGTCGAGCGAGTCCGAGATGGCCGCCCGATCCGCGTCGGGCAGCACCGGATCGGAGGTGGCCGGGCCCGGGAAGCGGTTTTCGTCGAGCCCGACGATGAACGTATGGGGCCGGCCGGAGTGGCCGCCGGTCGCGATCGAGGCGACGTGGAGACAGCCCGGCCGGGGCGCGGTGCCCATCACGACGAGCGTGTCGGCGAGTCCGGCGAGCCATTCGAGCGTCTCCCGTGGATCAGCGTCGGGATGCTTCTCGAGCCACCGTTCCATGTCGGCGATCTCGGCGACGAGCCGGTTTTTCGCGTTGTTGTCGAACTGGCTGCGGGCCGTGGCGACCTGCTCCAGAAACAGACGTGCCCGCTGCACCACCTGGCTCGCCGTTCCTCCCGGAGGTGGCTCGCAAGTCAAGAGCCGTGAGAGCACCTTGGCGAGCACCCGCAGCGACGCGGTCCGTCGCTCGCGGCACCGAACCGCCGTCTCCTCGTCGAACTCCTGCTCCTCATCCGGATCACGGCTGCCGCCCGCGAACGACGAGAGCGGCGCAGCCTCCACGGCGGCGATCGCCGCGCGCACCTTGTCAGCCGCATGGGAGAGATCGAAGCCGATCCTCAGTCGCCGGAGTTCCCGGAGCAGTCCCGCCTGTGTGACGGGACGCTCTGCCGACTCCTGCACATCGACGAGGTCTTCGACTTCTTCATCGCGAGGCTCCGATGCGGCTGCATCTGCCGCAGTTGTGGCGGTGGCCGTCCGCTCGACTCGGTTCCAGTCGAGGAGTCCGTCACGGAGCATCCGCACCAGCCGCCACTGCGGATGCCTCTCGTCACGCCAGGCCAGCCACGATGCCAACGCCCGCGCAGGCCGGGATTCACGGATCGGGAGTCCCTCGGCGAAAGTGACCGGCAGTTCCGCCGTCGTCTTCCCTTCGCCGCCCGCACTGCCTGCCATCACCGCGAGCACCTCCTGGATGATGGTCGGGTAGGTGGCAGCGTCGGCGTGCAGGAGTTCGACCGTGTCGAGAGGGATGCCCGCAGCCAGACATCGTCGCAGGACGCCACGAACCTCGTTCACCTCCCCGATCGCCCGGAAGAAACGGGGCATCGGGCCGCTCTCCAGATCGGTGAACGACCGAGGCTCCGCGTCGATCGGCAGTGGGCGTACGCGATCACCGAGTGCCGCGAAGACACGCTGCTCCAGCGGTTTCAGGTTGATCTCGTCGGGAACGAGGATGCGGCGCACATCCGCTGGCACTTGATCCGCTCTGGCCACGGCGAGCGCGATCGCAGCGATGTCCGCGGCGTCAGCGAGATTCTCGGCCGCGAGCTCCGCCGCGTAGGCCTCGAGGAGCAAGGCGATGTCATGGCCCTTCGTGGTGCCGCCCACACCGTCGCGGCGGCGCACGTCTTCGGCTACGATACTTGCCATCCGCAGGGCGGACAGGCTGGCCCACATGCGTTCCGCGAGCCGGCGGTATGAACGGGGCGACGAGAAATACTTCAGCAGGCCCCGACGGTCGGCGTTTACGAGGACTTTTTCAAGGAGCACGAGTGATGCTCTAGGCGAAGCGACGGAGCGGCCCAAGGCAGTAAGCGAAGGCGCGGCGAGGTCGTAACAGAGAGCGCGGGGTGTGGTCGCCCGAACGTTGAATACCGGTATTCCCCCGAGGGCGATTGCATCGAGCCACTGCCGTGCGACACGGCGGCTGGGGGCGACGAGCCAGACCAGCCCTCGTTGCTCCTCGGCGACAGCCGCGATGATCGACTGCACGATGTGGGAGCAGCGGACGGGTGTGTCAGCGGAGGGGGCATGTTGCCGAACCGCTCCGTCTGCTCCGGGAACCCGCTCGTCGATGGCCATCCATTGCTGCGTCATCTTTCGAACCTCGTGTGACCCAAGTTGCAATCGATCTGAATGAGAAGAACACAACGGCACCGCCAATGCCATCCACGGCAGCTATCCAATTGCGTCTGCGTATGCGTGTCCCTCCCAGCAATACGCACCGGCTGCCAGCTGGAACAGTCTACGAGTCTCCACGGCCGGCGCTTCCAAGCAGTGCCGGTCGTGAGAGCGGAGACGGGGATCGGAAGTGTCATGACGGAAGTGTGCGCACGAAGTCAGCGTGCAGCCCCCGGCCTGCGGAGTCGCATAAAGAGGAACTGCAGTCCATTCGCCTTCCTCTTCGGTCCAGCGCTCGTCATCGGTCTCCCTCGTCGTGATGCCGTCGGCATCGCCTTAAGGGCCGTAAGCAGCACTGGCAACTGCAGCCGCCACGCGGAGAGCAACTCCGGGGCGAGCGTGTAGCCATGTGGGCTCGCGAGCGGCGAGTAGACCTCGTCATCGGTCGCGTGGAGAAACACGTCGAACGACGCGGCGTCGTATGCGGTATTGAGGTGGGGGACCTTCATGGCTGAAGATCCTACCGAATCGGGGGGACAACCTTGGTCTTGCCGAAACAGACCCAAAAAAGCATCGCGCCTTTGAGCACGAAGCGGTCCGCAGGCGGTGATTGCGACGGACGGTAGAGGAACCGCTCGATGGCAAGCTGGGTGAGAAGGGCATTGAAATCCTCTCCGGTCTTGTCGCTAGGATTCAAGAGTCGCTGCCGGACTGATGCAGCAACATTGCTGACGGGCTTTTTCGTCATGCGAGCGCCTCGATGTAGGGGCGCATCACGCGGGCTACCCGGTCGACCTTGGCCATCTCGAAGATGTCGGACGGCGTTGCTTTTCGCTTGCGGAGGCAGTCGCGGAGCGCTTCTACGGCAACGTCGGTTCTGACGGTGTCGCGGTAGCGAAAGCAGTCGGCGACCGTTTTCGGCGGAGTTGTCATCTGCACGGCCACGCCCTCGATTTTGTGTTTTTCTACACCAGTGGTGAGCACAGGGCCCGAGGCTCGGACGATGCGTACAGCAGGAGTGTTGAAGTGTGGACGGTGCGCCGACTTGTGGATCATGATGCCAGACGGCATGTGGCACCTGAGTCGTCAGCCCATCGTATTCGAGCGCCGACACGAAGCAGACAACAGCCTTAGGGGTTTGGGCCGCGACGACTGCGACATCGGTGTGGCGGGGCGACGCGTGGTCCGGCATCGCGTAGACGCCGCGAGTCCTGCGAATGACTTGGCCGCGGTCTACCCCTCGCTTGAGGACGACACGTGGCACACCGAGCGTTTCGAGGTTGCTTGTTCGTACGACCCCGTGCCGCTGGAGGTGCTGAAGCAGTCGCTCGATCTGGCTGGCTGCGGGCATAACCGATTCGGAAGGGTGTTACGAATCCTATGCCGGAATATGTTCTGGCAGATGTTTCGTAACCTCCTAGCCCCGGTCTGGACCGACTGTCCACTGGTGTCGAAATTTGGCCACAGCTCGCACAGTCAGGTTGGCTCCCCGGCAGGGATCGAACAAACGTGGTATTGCTCGGAAAAAACCTGAAAAGGTGAAACCACCCGGCGCAAAATCCGGCACCACGAAACGGGGTGGCCGCCGCGGACAGGTGAAGAAGGCCAAGCCGGCCAAGAAAGCCAACGGCCGGAAGGGAGGTGCACGATGATGCACCTTCGACAACCGATCCTGTTGGCATTCGAGCCGTTCAAGGTGTTGATACAGGCTCGCTTCTCGAGTGAAGAGCAACGGGCGAGCAGTATCGACGACCAGATCACATCCTGCCGGACATTCTTGAACGGATGCCTGCCGAAGGGCCACGACCCGAGCCAGGTACGCTATGACATCATCCGCGAACCGGAGATCTCTGGCGAGATCGCCGATCGCCCCGGGATCAACGAGGTCTGGGCCGGGATCGCTGCGAAGCGTTGGGATCTGATCATCGCCGAGGAGTCGAGCCGGCTCTATCGTCACCACACGAAGGCCGGCGAGCTTTTTGAGTCGGCTGTCGATGCTGGGATCAGGATCATTTGTCCGTCTGACTATATCGACACCGCCGACGATGACTGGCCCGATCGACTGCACATGTGCCAGATGCAGCATGCCCGGTCGAACTTCTACACCCGGCTTCGGATTCGTCGTGCTCACGACGGCCTCTGGGCGATCGGGGCGGCCGTGGGCAGCACGGTGGTCGGCTACAAGCGGCGGCCGACGGTGCCGTCCACCGAAACGGAGCCAGCGAAGGGTCCGTTTTTCGACGAGCGCGATCCCGAGAAGGTGCCGGTGATTTACGAGATCTTCGAGCGGATCGCGAATGGCGAGCCGGCGTGGGCGGTGGCAGAGTGGCTGGATTCCATCAAGTTTGCGAAGGCGTCATGGGCTACGCAGCCGAAGTGGACGACTGGCAACGTCAATGTGATCATCCGGCGGACGAACTACCGTGGCTTTGAGACCAACCGCAAGAAGGTTTCGAAGCGGAAACTCCGCACCGGTAAGTCGCAGCAGGTCTGGAACGACGAAGACAAGATCCAGACCCGTGTCAGCGAGCACCTCCGGATCGTTCCCGATTGGCTCTGGTACAAGGCCAACGATGTGGTGGACAAGCGGCGGGTGTTCCAAGCGCCCGGCCGCGGTGCCGGCCATCCGCTGCGGGGCACCACCCGCGATCGCAAGGGACTCTTCTCGAAGGTTCTCGTCTGCGGGATCTGTGGTGAGCCGATGTATTCCTACGGCGCGAAGGACGGCAGCTTCCGCTGCTCGGCGTCGGCCAAGGGGAAATGCTGGAACCGCGTCTACTGCATGCGGGAGCGGATGCAGCCGGCGGTGCTGGCGACGGTCGTGGATGCGGTGCTCTCGCTCGATGGGGCCCGTGGGGCTCTGCTGGACCGCGTTGCGCAGCTGCACCAGCAGGGCGGGCCGGCGGCGGCGGAGCTCAAGTCACTTGAGAAGGAGCAGCGGAAGCTCGAGGCGGCCGTCGAGCGGCTGGGGGTGGCGATCGAAGGCGGCGAGGGTGCCGTCGCGTCGCTCTCCACGCGACTGGCGGCCCGCGAAAAGGATCTGGCAGTCGTGAGGTCGCGTCTGGCAGAGCTTTCCAGACGGGCGGGCCGCGATGAAAAGCTGCCGGGGCCGGCGGAGCTGCTGCGGCACCTGGAGAGCGTGAAGGCCGGTCTCGGCAGTGACGAAGGCCGGGCGGCGGTGATTCTTCGCAGTCTGCTCGACGGCCCGATTCGCGTCGTGCCGTTCATGCGGGTGGATGAGAAGAAGGTCGTGGCGCGGCTGGAGTTCACGTTGAAGCTGGTCGGTGCCCTTCCGTCGGCGATGGCCGGTGCGCTCCAGGGCGACGCTGGCGGTAGCGGTGATGCCGAGCCGGCGGCTACCGCGGGATCGGTGCTCACGCGGTCGTTCTATCTGGATGTTGCGTTTCAGCCGCAGCTTGTCCGGCATGCGACGCTGATTCTCGAGCAGAAGCGGCTTGGGAAGACGCTGAAGGCGACCGCCAAGGAATTGGGCATGTCGGAATACAACATGGATAACGCCGCCAGGATCGTGAAGCTGATGGAGGAGCAGGGTCTCACGGATCCCTACATCCGGCTGACTGACAAGCCGGACAAGGTGTCGAAGTGGTGCAGCCGTCACTGGCTGAAGGCCGGTGGCCGCAAGGGCGGCGGCAGGCGTCGCAGGGGGGCGTAGTTCCAAGGACGTCAGCAAGAAGTTTTTCACACGGGCACGGGCGGCGCTTTCGGGCGCCGCCCGTGCCTTTTTGTTTTTTCATGGAGGTGACCGTCATGGTCAAAATCAACACATTCAATAGCCGTCCGGTGTGGCACGTGCGGTACATGCCCGACGGTTCTGTAATCTTGAAACTCTACGAGCGGCGGCCGGACGGCCCCGCTCGCCATCTCCGCGTGTCGCTGGCCCAGTGGCTGGCTGGCCGCGGGGTCTATCTGTTGGAGAGTCACGCGTCGCCGCGTGCCCAGGCCCGCATGCTGGCCCGCCACCGGTGCCGGTGATGGGAAGGCTTTGGTTGGGCGATCCCGCATCGTGAAACACTGCAATAACGCGTGTTTTCTGCACGATTAAGCACCCGAGAATAAGCGACTTTCCCGAACGGGAAACACGCTTATTCTCGGGTTCTCGCGCCACCGCTTTTCCCGGGCTTTTCGCGGGGAAATGCTACCCGGATCGCCTCGTCGTCCAGGCCGTCGACCTCCAGAACCTTCGCGGGCGAACTGTGGCCACTCACCACGGCGATGCTCGATGCGTCGGTTCCGAGGCGTTCTGCCAGCAGGGCAACGACGGCTTCGTTGGCCCGGCCCTTCTCGGGCGGCGCCTTTACCTTTACTTTCAGTGAGTCGCCCAGCCAGCCGACGATCTCGTCCCGCGACGACCCCGGCACGACCTTGAGGCTCAAGCGTCCCATTCGACAGTCCGTCCCGTCACGCGAACCGGTCCTGCACCACCACCTCGGACAGGGCCAGCTGGCCACCCTTGGGCATGGCGGGTTTCACAGCCTTGCCGACCGCGATCATGAAGCCGATCACGTGGTCGCTCGGGAGGTTGATGATCTCGGCCACCTTCACCTGGTCGAAGCCGATCATCGGGCAGGAGTCGTAGCCCATGGCCTGGGCCGCGAGCATGATCGTCTGCCCCGCGATCCCGCACGACCGCATCGCCTCGTCCCGCTGCAGCTGCTCTTTCCCTTCGTAGAACGGCCCCATCCAGCCCGTGACCAGTTTCTGGATCTCGGGCGCGGCGTTCCGCCAGTACCGCTCGGGCGACTTCTTCCAGGCCTTGAGGTCGGCGGTGACCACGATCAGGAGCGAAGCGTCGGTCGCCTGTGCCTGATTGACAGCGGCGGCCCGGATCTGTTTCCGAAGCTCCGTGTCGCGAACGACCACAAATCGCCAGTTCTGCATATTGAAGGACGTTGGCGACTGGATCGCAGCCTCGAAGAGTTTTGTTTCTTCTGAGGCTGTGAGCCGGTGGGTCGGGTCAAAAGCCTTCACCGACCGCCGCTGGTTGATGGCGTCGAACGTGTCCATGTAAATTGCAATCCTCGCGAAGGGAGCTGAAGCCGATGCCGTTGTACGAATATTCCTGCCAGAAGTGCAGCCGGAAAATAGAGTTGCTCGTTCGTGGCGACGAGACGCCTGTGTGTCCGCACTGCGAAAGCACAAAACTTACCAAGCTCTTGAGCGTCGTCAGTGGTCACGTGGCGGGCGGTGGTGGCGACTCCGCTGCGGCCGAGGGTTGCGGTCGCCCGCAGTGCGGCATGGGCGGCTGCGCGGGCCTCGGTTGATGCCACCGCGACTCCTGCTGAACCCTCGCTAGAAACTGGCTCCCATGCCCGACGTTCCGTGGATCGACTGGTATCAGAGCCTTGCGAAGCCGTCGTGGACGCCTGCGCCGCGGACGATCGGCCTCATCTGGCAGATCCTCTACCCCATCATCATCGCGACGTTTGGCTATGTGTTCGTGCAGGCCGCGAGGGGGAGGCTCCCGCTTGTCGTCGCCCTGCCCTTCGCCATCAACCTCGCTGCGAATCTGATCTTCACATCGATCCAGTTCGGTATGCGAAATCTGCCTTTGGCCGCAGCTGACATCCTCGTCGTCTGGGGCACGATTCTCTGGATGATGCTCGCCGTCTGGCCGCACTCTCGCTGGGTCGCTGCCGCCCAGGTGCCCTACTTCGCCTGGGTATCGATCGCCACGGTGCTGCAGCTCTTGATCACGTGGATGAATCGAGCCTTGGGCTAAAGCCGTTCTTCATGCTGGCCCTACTCTCTGTGGGCTTGATCGGTGTGGGTGTAGTAAGCCTGCTGCCCGCTGTGCTCTCGTGCATGATCTTAGACGCACCTGGATCAGAGCAGCGACTCGCCCCAGTCGCACTCATGTTCTCGATTCTGTCGTTCCCGATTGCCTGCTTTTATGCCGTGAGAAAGGCGATCACTCAGCTGAGAAGAGACCGGTTGAGGACTGGCTACTTTTGGCTCCTGCTGCCGATCTATGTCCGGTGCGATCCGTTGCCGGCCGGCGTGACGAACCGGTGCTCGTGCGGCTCGTCTGAAGCATCTACACCGCTCCTGGCGTCCATGGCCCGCCTGGCTTCCACATTTGCGGGAACGGAACGACATCGCGAACGGCGCACAACGGCGGCCAGAGAAACATCACGATCGCTTTGACTACGTTTGCCGGATCTGGTTCCGTATCGAGGCGGCTACGGCGTAGAAACGCCCGCCATTGCACCGCACGACTCGGATCGGCCATGAACGCGGTCGTTAGCGCGAGCGGAAGTTCGTCCGGTATGGCTGTGCCGCGATGCCGGAACGTGGTCTCCAAACTGGCGACCAAGATCGGTCCCGTGAATGCAAACGCACCCGAAAAGATGAACAGATCATAAAAATCTTTCATGCGGCTGTTCGTGGCGCCGAGAGTCAGGATCGCCTCCGTCTTTTCAGCCACCACGCTTTCACGCGGATAGGCGGTGATCACGGGCGCTGGATGGTCGAGCAACACGGGAAACTCTGCTCGCGCTGCGGGCGGCAGGATCACGTCGCCGAAACCGACATCGATTTGCATCGGAATCCTTGCCACGCCCAGCATCGCGTCGAACCTGATCGTCACGCCTCCGTGGACATTGCGTGTTCTGATCTCGTCGGCCTCGAGTGTCGTTTCGTCGAAGCGGATCGCGTCGGCCGCCGGCGTACGCAGAATCTCGCGGATGACCGCTAGGATCTCCTGCGCGGATGCCCGGTTTGGGGCATGAAGGTCGATATCCCAGGTGGCCCGTCGGCGGTCGAGCTGCCAGAGCGTGAGAAGCGTTGCGCCCTTGAGCACGAAGCGACTCGCGTGAGCGGAAGCACCGAGCCGGTAGAGAAACCGCTCGGTCGCGAATTCCGTGAGCACTGCCTGAAAATCCGCCTGTCGTTCCGCGGCGATCGCCGCGAGCCGCGTCCGCACGGAATCGGGACTGTCTGGATTGCGGCGCACTCGTGTCATGCCAGGCTTTCGAGATATGGTCGGATCACGCGTTCCACACGGTCGACGCGGGCGTGACGAAGCAGTGCCTCGGTCTTTTGCGGCGACTGGCGAAGAAACTCTCGCAGGGCCTCGATCGCGACGTCGGTGCCGATGGAGTTACGAAACTTGAAGCAGTCGGCGACGGTTTTCGCGGGGTTGGTCATGCGCACCTTCGTTCCGTCGATGACGTGTTCTTCGACGCCGTCGTCGAGATGTCGCTTCGACACATGCACGAGCCGGAGGCCGGCGGCCGTTCCGACCGGTCGCCATGCCTTGGACGGAACAGCTACCCAGACCTCGTATGGGTTTTGGGTGGTGAGTCGGTGGAACCGCAGGGCGGAGAGGAGGCAGATGACGCCGCGGGGAACTTGGCGCGAGACGACGGCGAACTGGTGGCTTGCGGACAGGCGCGCATCAGGGAGCGAGTAGAGCCCCCGTGAAACGCGGTTGACCACGCCACGCTCGACGAGCTTCGCGAGCATCGCTCGCGACACGCCGGCTCGTTCAAGATCGCGGCTGCGGGCCACGCCTTCGCGACGGAGGAACGTGCGGGCCTTGGTGTCGGGAGCGTTCACGGGGCGGGTGCCAAACGGGAAATCAGGATGTTGCGATTCCTAGGTACATTGGCATAAGTACCGTGGATGTGCAAACACGTTGTTTGGTTCAAGGTTCGAAAAGGGGACGCAGCTCGTTTTCCAATGCCTCATTCCAATCAACGAACTTGCTCCGGCCGTCACGTACAGCAGCGATACGCTCTGCAAGCACAGCGCCATGCCACTTGGGCGACGGCACATCCGCCGGCCGTTGCGAAAGCGCCTCCCAGAGCCGTTCCATCAGAGCGAGTTTCTCGCTCGTATTCAGGGCGGCTACAGAGATGTCGATGCTCATGGGGTAGATCCTTTGTCGGTGGTGATCGCCAACCGGAGCCAATATACAGGCGTTCATTCCAGTGGTCAATCAAACGGGTAGCAGACTTATCCCGGGTAGGGATCGGCACATCGCAGTGTGCGTCGGGTGAAACGCGTTCAAGGGATCGAACGCGGCGCACAATCCGGCACCATCTCGGACTGCTTAACTGCGAACGCCGTACACAACGTCGCCACGCTCAAACACCATCAACGAGCCTGGCCTGAAGTTCCGCCAGTCTTCGCCGTCCGTGAGCTTTCGCGACGCAATCACGAAGCCCTTCTGATCAGGAGCTTTCTCTTCGGCTAGGTCAGCCTCCCAGTCCTCATCGCGGAGGCTGACCTGGCAGAAGGGGGCCTCACGGTGTGTCCAGCAGAGGCCGTTGTAGCCGCCCTTGTCGTGGTAGCAGTAGAGCCGCTTGCCGTCAGAGAACAGCAGATTCAGGTCGCCAGCGGTATTGAGATCCTTGAGGAAGTCCTCGATGAGTGCGTAGTTCCGCGAATCGACCTGCTCCCGGGCCATCCAGGAGAGCAGCACGCACATCGCCAGTTCGGAATCTGTGGAGCCATCGACGGGAAATGTGCCAGCGTCGCGGCGATTCAACTGATCCATTGAGAGCGTGCCATTGTGGGCGAAGACGAAATCGCTACCGTTGATGCGACGGGTGAACGGATGGGTGTTCTGGAGGTTCACTTCGCCGCGACTGGCGAACCGGACGTGGCCGATAAAGATCGGTGCGGTGAGCCGCGGGTCGTCCCGTAGAGTTCGCGACACATCGCTCTGGTCGGCGCGGATCGGCTCCTTGGTGATCCGCGCTTTCGTGGGGCTGATGGCCGCGAGGCCCCAGCCGTGTCGGTTCCTCTCGGCCCGGTACCGGAAGCCGCGGAAGGAGAGGCTGGGCGAGATCGGCTTGTTGAAGGCGAGTCCAAGCAGTTCACACATGTCGTCACCATCCTTTCGTTGCTCGGGAAGTCCCTACCGGAAAGGCGTATTGTGGCGACCGGTCAGTTCTTCAACATCTGCTCGCCCTGGCCGGCGATCTGCTGGATGATGCGAATCGTTTCCAGCGGGCCCATCTTCGGCGGCTCAGCCAGAGCCGTGCATGACTGATCTGGGCTGAGATTCCCAGCCCCGTAAAACCATCGCGGCAGTTCAATGGCGGGATTGTCGCGGAGCTTGGAAATCGCCGACGTGCTGATCGTCTTCAGCCCCTTGAGCGAAAGCGTCGCCCCTTCGTAGCGGCCGAGAATCTTCGCCACCCCGTCGCTGATGCTGCTGATGCCGTCCAAGCACAGGATTGGATGGCGAACCAGTTCCCGAGCCGTGTCCTCGGTGAGTTCCGAGAGTCCCTTGAGCGACAGTCCGCCAGCCTGATGTGTTGCGAGAATGGCCGCCACCGGTGGCGTGATGCGGTTGATATCGTCGAGAAACAGCCCCGATAGTCCCGGAACGCCATGCCAGTTGTTCTGAGAAGCAAGAACCCGTGCCTGCCGCTCGTTGATCGTTGTGAGGCCCACAAGCACGATCTGCCCGACGTGCTGAACGAGTAGCTCGAGCTGCAGGAGCGTGATGCCATTCCCAACGTTGACGGAGAGCGAGCCCTCATGCCGGGCCAGGCAGGCGGCCACGGCATCGTCCACCGCCAGGCGGTGGAACAAGAGCGGACCCCGATGGCTGGCAAGCAGTTGGGCCTGCACTGGCGTGAGCCGCTCCACTCCCTGAAGACACAGAAACCGTTGCCGTCGGCCAAATGCCTCTGCCACGGCGTCCGACAGCCCCGCGATCCCATGCACATGGAGTTTCCCACGGTGACGAGCGAGGTGGGAGGCAACCCGTCCAGGCAATTCCTTCAGGCCTTCCAGGAAGAGATCGCCGCGATGCTGCGATAGGGCTGCCGCGGCTACCGGAGACAGCCGGCCAAGGCTCCCCAGATAGAGCTGGTATTCGTTCTGCGCGAGGCCCAAGGCCGCGTTCGCATCGAGAGACGTGAGCCGGTTGAGCGAGAGCTCTCCGGCGTGCCGGCCAAGGGCCCGTGCCGAGGGCACAGACAGCTGCCGCAGGTTGTTGAGCGATAGTCCGCCGCCCATATGCTTGGCGAGTTCCTCCGCGACGGTGTCGGTGACCGCCACCAGTTTGTCGAGATAGAGATGGCCACGGTGCTGCTTGAGTTCCCGGGCCACCGACAGTGGGAGTCGAAGGAGTTCGTGCAGGTAGAGATGCGTACTGTAGTGGCCAATGACGGCAGCAGAGTGGCCGTCGGCGGCTGCCGGCTGGATGGCGAGTTCGCCCTTCGTCGCCGCGGTGAGGGAATCGCTCGCATCGTAGGCCAGCCCGAGTTGATCGCTGACTACTGGCCGTTCGAAAAGCCCAACAAGCTGCCTGGCCTGCACGGCGTCGAGGTGTCGGATCTGGCCCGTATGTGGTCGGAAGGAGGAGTCACCGATGGAACTGCTCATGGGTCCTCCTGCATCGTTCTGGCTATCGGGACGGCGAGTGACGGCGACCCGAACATCAAGGCGTGGACGAGATTATACCGCTCGGGCAAGGGGGTGAATCATTCTTGTGTGTCATAGTGTGGGCTGGTCGCAGACCGCCGGGCGCACGAAACGTCGGGCGACAATCACTACGTCAACGCCCTGCATGACGTCTGGGAAGTGATGCATCGACTGCAGCACTGATCGCACCCCCTGGGTTTCACCGCCGAAGAGGTGTCTTTCGCTTGAGTCCCCTGCTTTTTGGGGCGTTTGGCAGCTTTTGTCAGCCGTAGACCAAGGTTGACAGGCCGGTCCGGAAGAATAAGCACTCTGAGTCGCAGACAAGGAGCACCAGATGACCGGACCGAAGAAAAACCGATTGCACGACTACGAGGCGGGCTGGCTCACGATGCTGGTTGAGATGGGCGTCGCCACGAAGCAGGAAGCCCATGACGCAATGTGCCGCGTCGCCCAGGCGGCGATCGATGAGGTCGAGATAAAGCGAAAACGACGCAACGAGCGAAGACGGCGACGGCCAGAGTGAGTCGAAGCCGCAGCCCATACGAGCATGCTTGCTATGGCGCACTTCTGGGTCGTTGCGGACTCGACAAGAGCGGTCTGACCGCTATAATGGGGATGTAGTATCCGTCTCGAGTTCGGCGACCCACGCGGTCGTCGACACCAACCTGCAAGGCAAGGTGGTGACGGTCCCCCAGCAATGGGCCCGAGGATACGCATCGGAAATGGTTTCCGGTGAAAAAATGTAACCCCTCGGAGCAACACCATGACGCGTGGATATCTGTCTCTGCGGTTCAACGAGGCCAACCCATCTCACCACCTGTACGTCAACACTGGCGGACGGGCTGATGGCAACTACTGGGTGGCCTACACGCTCCATTTTGGCGGCCGCAAACGACGTGTCAGGCGATCCCTCGGCACGAAGTGCCTGGCGGACGCCATTCGGCTACGCGACGAACTCTTCACCCGCATCGAGCAAGACGGCGAAGAGGTGCCGGAACGCAAGCCGAAGAGCCTCGAGGAGGGCGAGATGTCGCCTCGCGTCGCAGGCAGTCACTTCGTCAACGTTTCACCGTATTTGGCATCTGCTTAAACACACTCAGAGGGCATCTCATGGACAACGCGTTTGTGGAATCAATCAAAAATCGTCTGCTCTATCTCAGCGAGGCCGACACGGCATACGCGACCGCGAGCGAGCATCGCGGAAAAGCACGCTACGGGCAGGCTGCGAAATCTCTGGAAATCGCGGCCGAAGTGTATCGCAGCGTGTCTCTCGGACTACTCGCCAGGAAGGTGTATTTGGAAGCAGTCGAGTGCTACGAACACATCGAGAACTCTGTCGGCGCGAGACGGTGCGAACTGCGTGCCAATTCGCTGCCTGATTACTGGACTGAGGCCAACCACGACGCGAAGTGGGGATGATGACCAGACACAGTCGTTTGTGACACCGGCGATCTACATGACTTTCGATCAAAAGGAGAAACCACGATGGGCAGAAAGAATCAGAATCCCAAACCCAACGATTACCTGAAGTTTCGGCATACCTACATTCACGAGGCTGACCGAATCATGGCGGATTGCCCGACTTATACGACCGACTCAGTCGACAGTAGCGATGCAACACGCAGGCGATGGCGACGGGCAGCGAAGCTCTACGAACGTGCCGCCGATTTCTACCGGCGTGCCGGGCTGGGGCTTCGGGCAATCGTGGCGTGGCAAGCCGCAGCCGAATGCTTCGAGGCTCTCCGCATGCCGGACGACCACGAGCGTTGCCGACTGAAGAGCGTCTCAATCCCGATCTACTACGAGGAGGTGAACGATGAGCGAGCCTGAGCGTTTCTACATCCCAAGCCAGCCAACGCTAATTGACAACTTTCGCAAGTTGCGAGCCGTCTTCGAGAAGATCGTCGAGGCCCGAGGCGAGACGCTCGACCCCGAGTGGTACGACGATGGGCCGGAGCATTGTCCCGACCTGTACAAGGATCAGCCGGAACTGCTGAAGTCAACACCAAGGAAAGGAGAGTCGAGATGAGCAAGCAACGAATCCTGACACTACACCCCTACCTCTACCCCGGCACTGACTGCTGGGTGTTCGATGACGAACGCACCGGGCTGAAAGAAGAGGCCTTTGTGCTGGGCACGTCGGAGATGATCTCTCGTGTCGTTGAACACAAGAAGATTCCGGACGCAGCAACGGGATTCCTGCTGTCGTTTTCAGATCAGCCGTTTGACGGTCATGACGTCGAGCGGCGTTGGGTTCGTAGTCAAGTCGGCGGAGGTGACTGGTATGAGGGCGATGTGCTTGGCGAGCCGATGGAGAATTGGCTCTGCCCGGCGCTCGGCCTCTATTTCCTGAAGCCACCGAAGCGTTTGTTCGTGCGATGCGATCCGCTGCCATCTGGCGTGCAGCCGATCTGGAATCCGCCGCCGGGCGAGGAGGGCAGAAGGTTTGTCGAAGCTCCGCGATAGGTTCAAGTGTCAACCATAACAAAGGAGACCACGAATGACGCCGCTTGTTACGCCACCGGAAGTTCGTCTTGTGTTGACCCGTGAGGCCGCGAAGGTCCTCGGTTGCTCCATGTCAAGAGTTCGCTCGATGG
>Ga0214919_10000315_pt1 | contig 82858 bp, 68 predicted proteins | sample LL1503_MetaG_FD_177994 | JGI IMG/M metagenome (GOLD analysis project Ga0214919, IMG submission 177994) | Freshwater microbial communities from Lake Lanier, Atlanta, Georgia, United States - LL-1503 | ecosystem: Environmental > Aquatic > Freshwater > Lake | place: USA: Georgia | collected...
ATATTAGTTATTAAAAAATTAATATATTAATATTTATTCATATACTTGTTGTCTCAAATATTGTGAAACTACTAAATAATAGTTTTTATCACAGTATTTTCATGTAAGTATTATTTTGACGTGTTTAGTTTCTATAAATTATTTAAACTGGTAATATGCTGCCGCCTCATCCTCCGCGTTGTTTTGTATGTTTATTTCTTCGTGTAAATCTTTTTACTAAATTTAATAATTTTTTCTTTGATAACTTGGCATAATTTTTTATGCGCGAAAATCTATTTGAACGTCTATGTTTCATTAGTATTATATAATATTACTATATTTTAATTTTTATTTTAATTTATATTTTCATTTATTATTTTTAATTTATATTTTATTTTTATTTATTATATTTATATAATATATAAAATGAGTAGGCGACAAAACAAACCATCCTTTCGAAACGCGCCCAACCAATTATATTCAATTAGCAAAATACAAGAAATGACTGGTACACAGATAGTCGAACATATGGATAAATTAAAGTCTCCAGAAGAAAAGAGCGCATTTATGCGGTTATTAACCAATAGTCAGATAGACAGTTATGAAGAGGCTATATATAGAGCGGCAGGACGAAGATATAAAAAGCGTTCCACAAGACGCAAGAAAAGGAGAGGCAAAAAAACGCATTAATAACTGTAATTTAAATTGTATTTTATTTATGTTTTAAGCATCTTTTGTCTATATTAAAAGTTTTACATTTTTCTTCTTGTGGAACAATATTTATTATGCATTTTGATTTTTTTCCATACATAGGTGTAGTACAACCTTTTTCTTTATTTTTTTTAGTATAATCAAATAGTTTAGGTTTATCAATAGTGCATCTTGACCTAAAGTGTTCATAATTATCACGCACTTCGCAATATGTTAAACCCGAATTTTTGCCTAACAGTTTATTAATTTGTTCGTGTAAATTAAAAATATAACGCGAAAAATTATTTCTATTTTCAAAAATTATATCATTTAATGGAAATTTTTGAAAATTTTTTGTAAGATTCATACGACAATATTTACAAGGTAATGTATGCTGAAAATTTAACAATAATTGTTTATAATATTTTTTTTGTACTTTTGTAGGATTTATTGGATAGTTAAAACTCATTACATGTAAATAATGCCATAAACTAGGTCCCCAAACACTAGTTAACATACCATCACCACTGTTATAATCTTTACTATTATAAGTTGTTTTGCTAGTTTTGCTAGTTTTTCTAGTTTGGTTAGTTTTGGTTTTTTTTGATATGTTTTTTTTATACGTTTTTATCATAGTAATGTACTAATAATAAATAATAAAATAATTATTAGAAATAATATGTTAAATAGTTATTTATTTATTTATTAAACATATATAAATATGTTTAAACATAAATTAAACACTTATTTAGAAAACTCTAAAAATTTGTTATATAGAATTACTTATGATAAAAAACAACTATTATTTGTAACAATATTAGTTATTATATTTATAATTGTATCTGTTTTTGTATATAATAATTATATTAAAAATTTTATTGAAAAAAATCATTCAGTAAATAGAGAATTTGTTGATACAAGAAACACTGATAATGATGTACTAATATTGTATTTTTATACGGAATGGTGTCCTTATTGTAAACAAGCCTCATCAGAAATCAATAAATTTGAAGAATATATAAAAACCTTAAATGCTAGTAATGATTTTATAATTACATTAACAAAAGTAGATTGTGATAAAAACTCTACTATTGCAGATAAATATAAAGTAGAAAATTATCCTACTATAAAACTAATTTATAAAAAAGAAGTTTATAATTATGATGCTAAACCTACCAAAGAACATTTAATACAATTTTTAGAAGGATCAATTGCTTAATGATTGAATATTTGATTCGTTAGTATTTGATTCATTAGTATTTAGTTCATTAGTATTTACTTCATTAGTATTTGATTCATTAGTATTTGATTCATTAATATTTAGTTCATTAATATTTACTTCATTAGTATTTGATTCATTAGTATTTGATTCATTAGTATTTGATTCATTAGTATTTTGTTCATTAGTATTTTGTTCATTAGTATTTGATTCATTAATATTTGATTCATTAGTATTTGTTATTAGGTTAATAAATTTCTCGCCTTGTAATTCACCTAGTTTTACTAAATAGTTTCTCTCGGTTTCTGTTTTAAATGCGTAGCCCCAATATTTTATATCTACTAGTTGATCACTTAAACACGTATTAATAGTATTTTTAATTGCCATAATATTTTCATTTTCAATAATAGAAAGTTTGTTAAATAATGTTTTAATAATATAAATTAAATATTCAAAAAAATTGGCTTCTTGGGTTAATTGAGAATTAGTCGAATCATAATTATAATTATTTTCTTTATAAAAGTTATTAGACAAATCAATTGGGTATCGTTTATCATTTGCGAAACATAATATTTCGTCATAGCAACATTTTTTATCAAATATACAGTCATTTATTGGACAATTTATAAAAATACCTCCATCTAAATAATAACAATTATTTATATATAATGGAGCAAATATTAGAGGAACAGTTAATGACATATAAATAGCATCTATTAACTCTAAATTGGGTGTATTGCTATAATTTAATTTTTCTTTTTTAAAACTTGTTAAATTACAAGTATAAATATTAAATTCAATAGCAGTTAAATTATAAAATTCTAATAATGTAATGGTTAACGGTATTTCTTTAGCCAAAAATAAGGGCTTTAAAGCATTAATAATAATTTTTTTATTTACAAAACCTTTATCATTAAAAATGTTAAAATATGTACTATAAGAAAAATTTACTAACTTTTCCCATGGTCTTTTAATATAAAAATCATCTATCCATGTCCAATCAAAATCTAACATATATACAAATGCTACAACACATCCAATAGATGTAGAATAAATGGATTCTATATTTTTTTTATTTATAATGCTATTAACAGTTAAATATTTTAGTGCGCCATATTCAACTAATCCAATTGGACCACCACCTGAGAAAACTAAGTGTTTAATTATTTTCATTTAATTAATAATTAATGAAAATAATTATTTATATTTTTATATTTTTAAATATTAAAAATATGGCATCAGATTTTTTTTATAATTTCTCAAATAAAATAGACGAAGACGAATCTTTAAAATTAAATTTAGATGAATTATACAATAAAAAACAACAACAAGATTTAAATGTTTTAAATAATTACAATAAAATACTACAAAGAATACATAATAAAATTAAGTATGTTTCAAAAAACATAGTCAATGATAATTGTTGTTGGTATTTAATGCCCGAAATGGTAATAGGTGTTCCTAAATATGATTATAAGGATTGTACGGTATATATAATAGATAAACTACGAACAAATGGATTTATTGTAAGATACACACATCCTAATTTATTATTTATTAGTTGGAGACATTGGGTTCCAACATATGTTCGTAATGAAATAAAAAAGAAAACAGGTAATGCTATTGATGAATATGGCAATATTGTTATTAATGATGAAAAAAATACTAATACTAGTACTCCTAGTGTAGAAAATAAAGACAATTTATTATTTTCAAATAATAAACAAATTAAAAATATAAACACCAAAGATTATAAAGATATAAAATCTTATAAACCCTCTGGAAATCTAATATATAATAATAGTTTATTAGAAAAATTACAAATTAGTTAATTTAATATTTTTAATTCTGTTTACGGGTATATTTTTTATTTTTTTTGTAATATTTTTTATAATATTTTTTTCTTGTCTTATTTCCACCACTAGTTGATTGTTCAATGGCTACAACATTTAATTGATTACCATATTTATGTACTAATCGGTTTCTAATTTCAGTAACTATATTATTTAATGATTTAAAAATATCACTATGTAAATCTAATATTATACTTTTGGTTTGCTCTGTTAGGTCCATTATTTTTACATATGTTAAGGTTGGGTTAATATTTTCTATTTCATTAGTTGTAGGATTAAATTTTATTAATTTTTTTATTATTGTATCATATAATTTATTTCTATTTGTAAAATAGTTAGTTATTAGTGTTCGTAAAATATTTTTAACACTATTTAAAATACTTAAATTAGATAAATTTTTTCTATTTACACAATAATCTGTTATAAATTCTTTAATTTCTTTTTTAAAAATATCTTCGGTTTTTGTTAATTTATCAACATTATCCATTATTTTTTGTTTATATTTTTCATCTATCTCTTTTAAATAAGATGTAGCATCAGTATCACTTTCTAAAGTATCAGATGTTTTTATTTTTAAAAATGCGAAATTATTATTATTAAATATTATTGAACTTTTTGAAATAAAATTAGATTCATATAATTTTGTGGTGCACACATATTTTAATATATGTGGTAACTTGCTATCTAATTGCTCTTTAGTTATAGTATCTAACTTGCTAAGCAAATAATCAGCAGTAAAATTTTTTGCTGTTAATTCATATTCAGTATTTTCAAACAATATTACAAATATTGAATAAAAAACATTTTTTGATGTTTCTAATTTAACTGCTCGTTGGGGTTCAATTTGTAAATCTGGTATTTCTTTGGGAAAAGGATTAAAAAAATCAAAAAATCCACCACCAACAAACGGTTGTATTTCGCCCGCAAGTAATGGTTTTTTTTCTTGCGGTACTTCATCTTGTTTAAAACCCGGTATAGCATTTGGCAGAGCATTTGGCTCAGCATTTGGCGCAGCATTTGGCGCAGCATTTGGCGCAGCATTTGGCAGAGCATTTGGTTCAGCATTTGGCGCAGCATTTGGCGCAGCATTTGGCTCAGCATTTGGCGCAGCATTTGGAATAGCATCTAGAGGAGCACCTAATGGAGCATCTTGTTTATAATCTGGCATAGCATCTTGTTTATAATCTGGCATAGCATCTTGTTTATAATCTGGCACAGCATCTTGTTTATAATCTGGCATAGCATCTTGTTTATAATCTGGCATAGCATCTGATTCAGTATTTTCTATTGTGCTTTTATTTTTTATCAACGAATTATAAATATTAAATGTTTGAAATATACTTTTAATAATAATATAAATTTTAATAAAACTTAGCGAAATAATTTTACACAATATTCTTTTTTTATTTAATCGTTTGGTGTCATCACTGCTACGTGCCAAATTTTTTGATTGTAATATTTTATTTAAATCTTTCAAATCAAAAAAATACAATACTTTATTTTTATAATTAATATTAGTTTTTTCATTACCTTCACTATATATATTTTTATTAATAGGAATTGTAACTTTATTTATATAATTTTCAAAAATCTCACTAGTTAATATATATAAACTTTCACACTCATCACATTTACTTTTATTATCATTTCTCTCAGTAGTTTTATAATCTTCAAAATCTGAAACAAAATTTAATAATAAATTTGAATTATTTAAATAATATACAAATCTTTTGTTTATAAACTTATCTAAATCTTCGTGTGTTTTTGTAGAACTATTAAAAAGGTTTGTAATAAAACTCATATTATTAATATATACTATTATATTATTATTAATATTAATATTAATAATAATAATAATTGAGTTAAATAAGTTTAAAAATAAATTATTTAATAATAGTGAGAGTTATATGTTAGAATCATCACAATGTAATTATGAAAATTTCATAAGTAAAGGTCAAAAATTCAATAAGCAAGAAACAAGAAAAAATAAATTAAAAGAAAATAATAATAATAAACTATGGAATATTTTTGATGAACAATGTAAAACTGACGAAAATATTGAATGTATATATATAAAAGAAGAAGAAGATGCCTTTCTAAATGATAATTTATGTGTTAATTGTAATGTTTCCTTACATATAGGCGAAGATGGATTTTTAACATGTTCTAATAGTAAATGTGGTCTTATTTATAAAGATAATTTGGATCAAACTGCTGAATGGCGCTTTTATGGTGCTGATGATAATAGTCATAGTGATCCAACTCGATGTGGAATGCCTATTAATCCATTATTAAAAGAGTCTTCTTATAGTTGTAAAGTGTTATGTCCGGGTAAATCAAGTTATGAGATGCATAAAATTCGTAGGTATACAGATTGGCAAGCAATGCCATATAAAGAAAAATCGCGCTATGATGAATTTCAATTAATAGTTAATATTTCACAAAATTCTGGTATTCCTAAAATTATTATTGATGAAGCAATGAGATTACATAAAAAAATATCGGAAACAAAAACATATAGAGGATTGAACCGTGATGGAATTATTGCGGCATCAATATATATTGCTTGTAGAATTAATAATTATCCTCGAACTGCTAAAGAAATAGCAAATATATTTAATTTAGATAACGCAAGCGCTACAAAAGGTTGTAAAAATGCTTTGTCTATTATTAATGAGATTGAACATAATAATAATGTAAATGAAGATATTACTTCATTAAGTAAAACTACACCATCATCATTTATTGAACGCTTTTGTAGTAAATTAAATATTAATAATGAACTAACAAATGTATGTAAATTTGTAGCGTTTAAAATAGAGCAATTAGGGTTAATACCCGAAAATACACCTCATTCTATTGCTGGTGGTATTATATATTTTGTATCGCAAGTTTGTAATTTAAATATTACAAAAGCATCAATTAATAGTGTTAGTAAAATTAGTGAAGTAACAATCAATAAATGTTATAAAAAATTAGAAGCCTATAAAACTACACTAATACCAGAAACAATTTTATCTAAATATAATTAATAGACTTAAGCAATCATTACAATTTTATAAAATTATATTATAAAATTATATAAAATTATATAAAATTATGTTATAAAAATTATATTATAAAATTATATAAAATTATAAAATTATATAATATAATGGAGACAATTATACCTAAAATAATTTTTATTGTTCCATACAGAGACCGTAGACAAGAAAAATGTATTTTTTCTGTTTATATGAAATATATTATGGAAGATTATGATAAAAATGATTATGAAATTTATTATAGTCATCAAATGGATAATAGACCATTTAATAGAGGGGCTACTAAAAATATAGGTTTTTTGGTTATGAAAAAGAAATATCCTAATGATTATCAAAATATAACTTTTGTATTTAACGACATTGATACGCTTCCTGTTAAAAAAAATACATTTGATTACGCAACCACTAAAGGTATTGTTAAACATTTTTATGGATTTACTTTTACTTTAGGTGGAATTTTTTCAATAGTTGGTGGTGATTTTGAAAAGTGTAATGGTTTTCCAAATAATTGGGGTTGGGGTTTAGAAGATAATGCAATGAACGATAGAGTTTTATTGAATGAGTTTATTATAAATAGACAACAATTTTATCCACGCGACACAAGAGAGGTTATTCATTTATATGATACACCAAATAGAATAATTAATAACAAAGAACCAGGAAATTATAGTAATAAAAATTTAAATGATAATTTGAGTAATATACACGATTTAGATTACATTATTGTCCCAAATACAGTAATAGACGAAGAAAATAACGGCACATTACAAAATTTTGTCAAAGTAAGCACCATTGAGCAAAAAGAATATATGATAAATATTTCTGCTTTTACAACATTTATAAATCCAGCAAATGAAATTTTTTATACGCAAAATACTTTCTATAATTCAACATTAATGCCTCAGTTGTATGAAACTACAACACACAAAAAAATGTGGTCATTAAATAGTCGTTTTTTATAAGGCTAATAGTTTGATTAACACTATTTTTTGGTACTAAATAAATTAAATTTATTTAAATTTAAAGTTAAAAATAACATATTATCTAGAATGCCTTATATTTTAGAAGTGCAAAAAATTGCTTGGAATTATAAAAGTCGTCATATAGGATATATGAATAAAATTTTTGAAACACAAGAAGATGCTTGTGCTTATTATAATAAATTTAATCAACATATGATGCCATTAACTAATAAAAATAATTATTGTAGTGATTGGGATCCTGAAACTTTCTTAATATATATTGTAAGAGAGCATTTTTATGAACATTTACATATAGCACCTTTTGAAAAAAATAATAAAAATGAAAATATAAACGAAAATAACAATAATTTTCTATAGGAATTTTACCTTTATTACTTCTTATATATTTTTAAATGTTTTTTTAAAGATAAAAACATTTAAAAAATTATTCGACAGTTACAACTTTGGCTAAATTTCGCGGTTTATCCGGATTTAATCCTTTAGCAATAGAAATTTCATATGCCAATTTTTGTAATACTATAGTAAATATTACTTCATTATAGTAATCTATTTTAGGCAATAATATATATTTATGGTCGTCTATTTGTAATTCATCTATAACATTTTGGGAATTTGTTATAACAAATAAATTTGTTTCTCTTCCAAATATTTCATAATAAGTAGATTTTATATTAGCATAATTTGTAATATCATTATAATCAATTAATAAAAGAGTTAAGTTTGTGTCATCTAATAACGCAAAAGGTCCATGTTTTAACGAACCTGCTGAAAACCCCTCACAATAAATATAAGTAACTTCTTTTATTTTTAACGCTGCTTCGCAAGCTATTGAATATAATTTGTACTTACCTAAAATAAATATACTATTAATGTTATTATTAATAATGAAGTCTTTTAAAATAGTAATTTTGTTTATAATTTTACTATCATGTAATAATTGTGTAATATTGCTTGAAAGAACTCTTAGACTGTTCAGATTTTTTATATTATTTAATTCATTATTTACAAACCACATACTAATTAGACTTAAAACTATTAACATACTAGTAAAAGATTTGGTTGATGCTACACTAATCTCTGAACCGGCATTTAAATATACACCACAATCAACTTCGCGCGCTATTAACGAATCTACTTTATTTACAATTCCCATTGTTAAACATTTTTTTTGCTTACATATTTTTAAACAATTATATACGTCTATTGTTTCTCCTGATTGTGATAAAAAAATACATAAAGTATTGGAGTTATTTTTATTATTTGGTAAAATATTTTCATTAAATTCACAAGCATTTACACTTTTAACATTTACAAAATAGTTTATTTCATTAAAATAAATTTCTCCCACTATAGAAGCGTTATAACTAGTTCCACATCCAATCAAATATAGAAACTCAATTGAATTAATATTATGTATTAAACAGTCCAGACCTCCCAATTTAATAATATTATTATTGATTCGTCCTCCATAATTATATGCTTTTTGTATTGTTTCTGGTTGTTCCATTATTTCTTTAAGCATCCAATGACTATAATGTTTTTTAGCATTATGAAAATTTTCATAAATTACTTTTTTTATAGTATATTCATTTGTTTCATCCAAGAATTTATAGTTGTTATTATTAATTTTTACAATATTATTATCACCCAATGGAATATAATCATAAACCAATCCTATAAAACCATTTGTTTCAGAAGCGCAAATTATATAATTACTATTGTATCCTAAAAGTAATGGAGAACCTTTTCGCGTTATATAATATGTGTCTGGTATTTTTGTATAAATAATAACAAGCGCCCAAGTTCCTTCTAGTTCTTGCAAACTTTTTTTAAGTGCTTCCTCAAAATTATTACTATTACTTAGCGTATAATATTCGATTAAATTAGCAATAACTTCACTGTCCGTATCACTGTAAAATTTATAATCTTTTGCCAACAAGAATTCCTTAATAACTAAGAAATTATTAATTATACCATTATGAACTAATATAATATCTCCATTTTGTGAAAAATGGGGATGCGCATTATAATCCGTTTTTCCACCATGCGTTGCCCATCTAGTGTGTCCTAGCGCAAATTTAGAAAACAGATTGTTTTCCAGATGTTTTTTTTCATATATAGTTTTTAATAAATCAAAGCAATCTTTTTTTGAAGTAGATGCTTTTTTTAATATATCATGTTTATTTGTATTTGAATTTATATAACAAATTCCCATTGAATCATAACCTCTATTTTGTATTAATTGTAGACTATTAAAAATATGCTCCAGCGCATTTGTATTTTTAATAGAATATATAAATGTTATTCCACACATAGGATAAATTAATATATTAGTTAGTGTATTAGTTTTAATTATTAATATTGGTTATTTTGTTAATTAATATTAATTATTGTGTTAATTATTAATTATTGTGTTAATTAATATTAATTATTTTGATAATTATTAATATGTTTTGTAAATATTTATTTTTCTGTACTAATTAATTTATTAACACTCCACAGTAGTGTAGTTGGTCTTATAGACCTTTCAACAATTGAACATGATTGACATTCTCTATCAAAATAATGAACTTTATTATCAAATTGCCACATCCATTCACCTCGTAAAGTATATAATACCATTGCTATTATGTTTGGATTTATAAAAATACCAAACACTAATCCAAACATATTATATAATGTAGGATTCATTGGTCTGCCAAAATGTGTTTGGTCTATTTTACTAGCCATATAATAATGATAAGTAAAGTCATCTTGTTTAATTTTGTTAAATCCAATGCTTTTAATTTTATCAGAAAGAGTTTCGTCTATTTCATCATAAAAATACCAACCACCATAAGCGCGCTCAACAAGATATGCATTTAGCGTGTCTTTACATACTTTTTTATTCATATGTAAAGTTGTACTAAATAATAATTTATATGACGAATCATGTTTATAATAGCGTTTTACATGGTTCATTATTTTTATAAGTTCTTTTTCTGCTTTTTGTTCGCCGCTTTTAGAACAAGGATAACTTTGAGTAAGATGTTCTAAAGATCCCCAAAAAGTTACAATATCATATTTTCCAACAAATTGTGGTTGAAAATCGCGATAGCTTCCTAAATACACATCGTGATTTTGTTCTTTTAAAGCATTTGCTTGCTCGCTTGATATAGACATTGCTGAGGTTTTAATACCCAATGACTTACAATATTTAATAAAGTCACCATTTCCACACCCCATGTCTAATATTGTAATAGTTTTGTATTCACTTGGAGAAATATTTAAATACAAGAAAAACTTCTCATATTTTTTTATGTTGGCCATTTCCGGAGTAAATTCTTTTGCCTCGCGTTCATTCATTAGAGAAGTATTATCAGATAAATCTTTTAAGTAAATACCTTCTGTTAAATTAGTATTCTTTTTAAGATAATTAATATAATAAGTACTAGTAATGTCATAAAATAATTTAGTTCTAGATTCACCATCAAAACCGTCAATATTTAATTTAACATATAATAGTTCATTTAACATTAGAAGAAAGATTGGACAAAGTAAATACAGTGTATTATTAAAATAATAGGCTAAATAAATACATAGAAACCATATTGTCAATGTAATTAACGTATTTTTATTTGTTAACACACACGTTGATTTAAGAATCACATATATTATAATTTGTAATAAAACGATAAAATATAATAAATTTATATACGACATTAATATATTTTTATTATATTTTTTTATTCAAAAAATACCGAAATGTTGTTTCTTTTTAGTCATGAATATTTTAAAAATCCTCTCCAAATTCAAAAGTATTTACTTTTGAATCTTTTGTAGCCAGAGAATATTCGCTTACGCGATCTTCAAAAAAGTTTGTTTTTGTTTCAATGCTTATATTTTCCATCCATTCAAATGGATTTTTGCTTTCATAAATTTTATCGCCTCCTAATTGAAGACTTAAGCGATCAGCAACAAATTCAATATACTCTTTCATTAAAACTTGATTCATACCAATTAATCTACAAGGAAGTGCTTCAGTAATAAATTCTAGTTCTATAGCAACTGCTTCGCTAATTATTTCTTGGATTTTTTGTTTCTTAAGTGGTTTTAATAATTTACTATGTAATAATACAGCAAATTCAGTATGTAATGCTTCGTCGCGAGATATTAATTCGTTAGAAAATGTTAATCCAGGCATTAATCCGCGTTTTTTTAACCAATAAATAGCACAAAATGCTCCTGAGAAAAATATTCCTTCAATACAAGCAAACGCGACCAACCGTGTAGCAAAATTGGATTTTTTATCATTTATCCATTTAATAGCCCATGCGCCTTTTTTTTTAATACATTCATATTCATCCAAAGCATTGAATAGTTTTGACTTTTGCGTTTTATCTTTTATATATGTATCAATTAAAGTAGAATATGTTATAGAGTGAATATTTTCCATGGCAATTTGTAATCCGTAAAATGCTCGCGCTTCACTAAGTTGAACTTCACCCATAAAGCGAACACCTAAATTTTCCAATACAATACCATCGCTTGCCGCAAAAAATGCCAAAATCATAGATATAAAATGTCTCTCATCATCATTTAAATTTTCCCAATCTTTATTGTCTTTTGACAAATCAATTTCTTCGGCCCTCCAAAATAAATCTTCGGCTTTTTTATACATTTTCCAGATGTCTTGGTCCTTAATTGGAAACATTACATAACGACTAAGGTCTTCTTGTAATAATGGTTCTACATTATTTTTATTCATCCTAAATAATATAAGTATAGATTTTTATATTTTTTTAATATATTATTAAATTTATATTTTTTAATAGTTTAATAAATTTATATTTTTTAATAGTTTAATAAATTTATATTTTTTAATAGTTTAATAAATTTATATTTTTTAATAGTTTAATAAATTTATATTTTTTAATAGTTTAATAAATTTATATTTACATAATTTATAATATATGGAGTTCAAATTACCTAGAAATATTATTTCTAATAATATTATAAAATATGTTTTATATTTAGTGAGTTTAGCGTTGGCCGTAAGTTATATTGTTAATGAACAAAGTTTAGCACTTTTAAGTTTAATAGCCATTGCTTGTGGAGTATATGTAATGAATAAAAATGTTGTTATTGCTTTGTTTGTAGCAATTATAATTACTAATTTATTACTATCAATGAATTATTTAAAAAAATCTACTGTAATAGAAGGAATGGAATCAAAATCAAAACAAAGATTAACAAGACAATCTAATCAAGAACAACCACAAGAACCACAAGAACCACAAGAACCACAAGAACCACAAGAACCACAAGAAAAATAGAGCAAAATTATAAAAACATTCTTCTTTTTATGTTAAATAATGTATGTATAAATTTATATTTATATTTATATAAATATAAATATGAATATGAAAACAAAATTCACATTACCAACAAATATTATTTCTAACAATGTTGTAAAAAATGTTTTATATGTAATAACTTTAGCATTTGCCATAAGTTATATTATTAATGAAGAAAATATAGCACTTATAAGTTTAGCACTAATTGCTTGTGGAGTCTATGCAATGAATAAAAATATTGTTAGTGCTTTATTTATATCAATTGGTATTACCAATATATTATTGGCAATGAATTATTTTAAAAATAATTCATTATTAGAAAATGTTGAAAATATGAATAATTGTTGTCCTGGGCAACCATTTTATAACTCAAATATAATAACATATAATACAATAAGTTATAATACGGCAAATAAAACTATTTGTGACACGATTGAAAGAGATATATCCATAAATGTTCCAAGCGGTGAATTACCACGCGCCAGATTTTTTGAACTATTATATGAAAATAATGAGTATATGAAAGCAAAAAGCATTTGTAATACACTGAATGTAAATAATTCTATTTACAATATGAAAGGAAGTTTGTTTCAAAAAACTGATACAAGTGTTAATGTATTAGATGATGTAAATATATTACCAAAAGATATATTAGATATATTAGCCTTTAGTGATATTAAAAATAGATTAGATGAAAGTAATTTAAGTATTTTAGAGTCTGCTGTAATTGCACCATTAGAACTTATGAACACTTATTTATTTGATATTTCTAGAGAGCAAAATTTACAAAGACCCGCAAATATATCTGATTTAACAGGTGCTCAAAGGACACAATTAATAAGTATAAAAGATATTTTAAAAAATTTATTTGATTCATCAAATACAAAATCTTTAACAAAATTAAATACAACTTATACTTTGGTTAATAAAACTACATATCAACCCGTAATCAATAATAATACTGGAACACGTTATTTATTACAACCAGATCAATTTTTTGATTGCTCTGGTACTCTTAAAATTAATAATAGTGGAACATTTTCACAATCCAATATAATAGAATTAAGCAACAACGATTTTTTTGGAACATCTGGTATTCCAATTGCTCGAGGTGGATTAGGAGATGCTAGTTATAATCCTTATGGAACACAAACACCGTCGGACTTATACCCAAGTAATAAAGACTTAGAACTGGAATTGCGTAGATTACAAACGCTACCATCATCGGGAAATGTTCCTGTCAATATTATAAGTACTTATTTAAACGCAATAAATACTTTTTATGAAAAACAAATACAAAATTTAACAAGTACTAGAAGTAGTACTTTTAGTCAAACGCCAATAAATGATATATATAGTATTAGAACAATGAAACCTACGTTTTTTACATATGATAATACTTCTAACAATAATACTTATCAATGTGAAAATAGCATAACAGGAAATTCAGCATTTAAATATTGTGGTCCAGCTCCCTATTATGAAATCCCAAAATTTTAGACTATTTTTATTTATAACTTTTTAATTCATAAATTCATAAATTCATAAATTCATAAATTCATAAATTCATAAATTCATAAATTCATAAATTCATATATATTATATATATAATATATAATATATAATATATAATATATAATATATAATGTATGGTTATGATCCTATATTTTTAGAAAAAAGATTATTAACAGAATGGTTAGATGAATCAGAAGATAACATTTTAGTAATTTTTGATAAGCAAAAAATGACATTCTCTGCGTCACCAAACAGTAGTAACGAAAATAAATCACAAGACAAAGTTTTTTGTTTAAAAAAACAATTTTTATTTAACCCAGAAATAAAAGACATATTTATCAAATGTATTATAGAAAATGACCAACTTATGGTAAAAAAAACATATGCTAATAAAACTACTTATAATAATATTGGATATTACATTAATAAAAATGTGCTAATTGATATTAAAACAATTAAACCTTCATTACATAACGAACGCATTTTTAAAGTTGTAATAAATACAGAAAATATTGATGAAGCAGGAGAAAATATGTATATTTCAAAAGAAACTTTAGCATTATCTAAAATTGGAGTATTTAAAAACAAAGAAATAAATGTAATGGATAAAAAAATTACTAAAAAAAATATACCATATAACGAAGATGTTTATTTTGAAAAGTTATTATCAAAAGCATTATTTGACTATTCTTATAAATGGGATGGCCCAATAAATTCTTATTTACGATTAGGTCTCCCCTATTTTTTGACTCCTATTTTTAATCAAACATATAAAGTTTATGGCGACACCAAAAAAGAAGCTTGCTTCGCAATTTTAGCTAAAGTAGAAGATTTAGATAGAGCATTTTTAGAAGCCGCACCAAGGCACGAAGACTCTACAAAAGCCTATTTTAGAGGAATGAAACAACCTTTTGAAAATTTTACAAAAGAAGGTGATTCAATAACAGTTCCAAATTTTTTGTCTATTACTACAAACTTTAAGGTAGCCGTAGGATTTTCAGGAATTAAAAAAGTTGGACAAGCTTTAATAAATAATTGTTGCGTATATAAAATTTTGATATCAAATGGTGTTCCATATGTAAATATGGTAAATACCACTAAGTACAAACATGAAAATGAAACATTATTACCAAGAAATTTAAAACTAACTCTTATAAAAAACACAACATTGCCACATCAATTTTATGGTAATATTCCAGTAATAGTCATAAGTGTTTCATTACAAAATAATGACCAATTTAAAATTTTTACTGGTTGTAGTAAATTTTATTTAGGAAAATTAATTCGTGTTAAGTCGTCATATTTAGACTCAATTAATAAATCAAAAAAAACTAAAACTATCTCAAAAAAAATTATTGTAGAAAAATTTGTTCCAGAGAGAATTATTCCAGAAAAAGTTATTCCAGAAAAAGTTATTCCAGAAAAAGTTATTGTAGAGAAACAAACAACAAATTCAAAACGAGAACGATGCCCTAATGGAACTCGTAAAAATAAAATAACTGGAAATTGTGAAGTAATTATAACTGATTCTGTTAAAAAAGAAAACAAACCATTAAAACAAAAAACAAAATCTAAACGATGTCCTAATGGAACTCGAAAAAATAAAATATCCGGACTATGTGAAAAAATAAATGAAGTCTAAATTCTTTATTTTGTAATTATTTCTTTAATATTATTATTAATAAATAATAATATGAGAGATTGTTGTGCTAGCGCAAAAAGAGCCAAAAAATGTAAAAGAAAAGATGGAAAGTTGTTTAGTCTTCCGCGAAAATTTACCAAGAAAAGATGCGGTCATGTAAAAGGGTTCACAATGCGTTCCTCGTGCGCGCCATATAAATATTGCTAAAAATTACTTACATTATATAAGAAAATAATAAATATAAGAAAATAATAAATATAAGAAAATAATAAATATAAGAACTATAAGAAATATGAATACAGATGACACATTATTACCAAAATCAACTATTTATAATATGAACAATGATAACACAAAAACAACTAGTGAAACATATAATGGACTAGTGTTTTTTAGAAAATATGGCGCACCTTATAACTCTATACATTATGCCTATTCAAACCATGTTGAAAAAACAATTGTTAAAATATTAATGGAAAATCCTCATCCAAACATAGTTAGTTATTATAAACTGGATGATGATTATATTGATATGGAACAAGTAAGTAGTTATAAATCAGACCCTTTATATACACCAATGACTTATCAAGAAATAATTGAAACTCAACAAGTAATGATAAAAGTAAAAGATTTCTTACAAGACTTAGGAATTATGTATATAGATTGGAAGTTTGATAATATGGGTAAATCTGTGGATGGAACATATAAATTATTTGATTTTGATGCGTCTGGATTAATTGATTTAAAAACGCAACAATGGATACTAGAACCGCAACATTATTGGAGTTATAATGAAGCAATCAAAAATGGTTGTATAACGCCTAAAGAAATTGATGATTGGTCTTTTAATTGTAATATGCTTGAAAGCACTTAATAAAACATTACCATAAATAAATATGACTTAATATTTTAGCATTATAATAACCTTTCGATTTTCGTTTTTCTAATGCTATTGCTGTTCCTCTTTTTTTTGTTCCTGAATGCCGATTAAAATAATTTTGCATACGTTGTCTATTATTATGATTTTTATAAGCATATAATTTTAGGGGTGTTCGGTCTTTATATTGTTGATAGTCTGATGCTCCAAAATGTATTTTACGTATTTTTTTTGTTGCTTTATTTTTAATATATGCTGTGTATTTTTTACCCGTAATTTGACTTCTCTCAAATTTAATGATTTTTTCGTGCATTTTTCTTATAAAATATATATATTTTATATTTAGTATAATATAATTTTATAGACTAATATAATTTATAGTATACTAGTACTATGAATATTCCTATCAAATATTTACCCAAACACATAACTAAAAAAGATAAAAAAATAATAGCAAACGAATTAAAAAAATCACGCAAAGCTTATAAAAAAAATAACTATTATACACGAAAAAGTATTGATTCTTATAAATCAAAACCTTCACAGCATATATTAAATGTAAAAAAAATATATAATCTTAATAAATTAGTGATTAATACTAATCTCTCAAAAAAAACAGGGTGTTCTATAAATTCATTGCGCAAAATTGTAAGTAAAGGACAAGGTGCTTATTATTCTTCTGGTTCTAGACCGAACCAATCAAGTCATAGTTGGGGACTGGCGCGTTTAGCCAGTTCAATTAGTGGCGGAAAGGCATCCGCAATAGATTATAAAATATTAGAAAATGGATGCATCAAATCATCAAAAGCACTAAAGTTGGCTAAAAAAGCAAAATTAAAATACAAATATGGAACACATAGAGTAAGAAAAACAAAATTATAACTTGGCAAAATATAATTTATTTAGAATACACTAGTCCCGCAAATCCATTTTGGAACAATAATATATTATATTTTTCTTCTATTACATGTAAATTATAAGTATATTTGTAAATACTAGTAGGGTCTTTTGATACTCCAATAATGGCACCTGTTTCTTCATCACAAATGACTGTAAAATTTGAACTTATAGGATCAATAGGAGGATTACTATAATTATTATACTCAAATTCAATTGTTTTAAATAAATTAGTATTGAACGCCCCGTTTGGTTGTAATTTAAATGGGTCCGTGGTCAATGAAAAATTATAACAATATAATCCAATTTTACTACATGCGCCATTAGATTTATTATATTTTTCTAGATTACTAAAAATATTGCTATCAAAATCTTGCTCTCTATATTTACCATCACAAATTATAGCAAAATTTTTCATTATTTCGCATTGATTAGTTTGTGAATATATATCTGGACTATGTCCGGTTATATAAATATTTTTCGAAACATCACCACTATAACTAAAATGTGGTTTATAATATTCATAAAGGCTATTAACTTTGAGTTTTTCTAAATCATTTGGAATTTTGTCTTCATATAACCAATTTGTATAGTTAGACCATTCATTGCGTGAAGCAACATCGCTTCTTTGAAAATACCACATCCAACTAGTTATTAACCCTTTGGAATCTATTTTTATTTTACTAGACTTTATTGCTTTTTCAAAATTATATTCATTAATTTCTCGTATTAAATAAGTCTGAGTGTTTTTAGCAAAAAGTTTTCGTTCTGTTTCTTCTAAAAAACATTGCGTACATATTAAATGTATGTTACTATTAATAAGTGTGTTATAATTTCTATAACTATCATCACCAACTAGTAAATCTCTAATAGGTGGTGGATGTATAAATCTTTTAAATTGGTAAACTAACTCATTTTGATTAGGTTGAATTTGTGGAAAATTATTATAAGGTATACGATTTATTGAGTTATCATATAGCACATCTTTAATTGTATATAATTCATTAATAGGTCTCAGCGTAAAATCAATAACCAACTCGCTATATTGAAGGCATATTAGTGGAAATGCCATTAAAGATGACATAGAAAACCAACTATTTATTGGTATATATAAGTTATATTCACGAATTGATGGTTCAATGCCGCTAATATCAGTATTAACATCAACATTAAAAGCATTTGGATAATTATTATTTCTATTATTAAAATTTGCTGGGTCATTTAGTTCGCTAATATTTCCAGTCATTTTATCAAATAGTGCTTTTTTATTTGCAACATAATCTCGTTCTACTATATTTTGTAAATAATGACCACTAAATTTTTGTATTGTTGTACCGTCAATTGTTATATTCACTTCTTTAATTATTTGGCAACCAATATTTTTAATCCATTTAAACTCATATGGTCTATAATCATTAGCAAACTTTAAAACCGGACTCCATATTTTAGGTAATTTTACTACTAAATAAATATCCATTAGTAAATCTCCATAACGCTTCATTTTAAAACTGTATTTGGAAATTTTAGTAATATCTAATTCAGTTTGTCCTATTTGATCAATCCTAAATTTTTGTAACCCAAAATTGGTATATTTAGAATATGTCGACTTAAAAAAACTTTTAGTTGGATTACCTGTCAAAATAATATTTTGACTTCCTAGTGCTATTAGATTTAATAATCCGCCTGCCATTATATTAATTAATATAACATTATAATTTTTATTTATGTCATAATATATTTTAATTTTTTATACATTTTTATTCTTATGTATTTTTATTCTTACATAAAATATTTTATATAAGAATAAAAAATATATAGTAATTATAATATAGTAATTATAAATATGGCAGACCCACTAACTGCGGCACCCGCCACAATCAGGGAAAAAATTTCTAACGGTTTTAGCAAAGCAGGGACAGTTATTTTTGACGTATCAAATATTATAAAACTAACAATACTACTTATAACAATTGGAACAATAGTTATAATTGTTTGGATTTTCAATCAAGCAGACTTATTAAGTAAAGCATGTGACAAATTGAACAAAGACCGGACTATGACAAACGTGTCTTATTTTAGTGGTCGAACTAATATTAGTAGCGATGCTATAGAGAACTTTAACAATCCAACATATAGTAAATTAATTAATTACCATGTTAAAAGCGCATACAATTGTTGCTGTGGCGATGGGTATAAAAATAATTTTGTTGCCTTATGTGCTTTAGAATATTGTATTGCTAATGGCTGTAGGTTTTTAGATTTTGAAATTTATTCATATAATAATGACCCCATCATTGCATCATCAACAGTGCCTGATAATTTTATTAAAGAAACATATAATGCTTTGCTATTAAGTGATGTTTTGACTATTATAATTGAACAAGCGTTTGATGCAAATAAAACTACGTGTGCTAATGACCCGTTAATATTAAATTTTAGAGTAAAGAGCACAAATATAACCATGTTAGAAAAGATGGGTGATTTATTAGAACAATATTTAGGTAGTACTAATGGTGATTTTGGTTTATTAAGAAATTACAGACCTGCTGACTTATTACAGGTTCAAATGAAAAATTTATTTAAAAAAATTATAATTATTTGTACTTTTTATCCTAGTTCTAATATTCTTCTAAATTCCAACTTACTAAAGTTAAAAAATTTAATTAACTTGGATGGCAAAGGCGAACATTGTAATACTCATAGATACACTGAAAAAATTAATCAAACCGATAATAGTGAATTTATTGCTAGTGCAAAAACAAAATATATAATAATATTGCCAGACTTAGATAATTCAATCAGTAATTTTGCTAGTGGTAAATTTTTTACAAGTGGATGCCAAGCAATATGTATGAAGCATCAAACCAAAGAAGCAGCGACTGATTTAGAGGGGACTCTAACATTTTATAATAATCAGTTTAATGCAGCGAATAATAAAAACTATTCTTGGAGATTAAAACCTACTGGCATAAGACAACTTTGGACTCCAGTCCCAACTACAAATAATACAGACCCAACTACAACTACAACTACAACTACAACTACAACTAGTGTTCTTGGTACTCCAACTGCTACTCTTACAGCAAGTAATTATACTGTTGCCAGTGGAAGTTCAACTACTATAACTCCAGAATTTACTAATGCAGCAAGAGTAACCATTAATACAAGTACAATGCTAAGCGGTGTTAATATTATAAATAGCAATAGGACCGCTATTACAGTGCGTCCAACTATTACTACGCAATATAGGTTAGATGTGACTAATAGCACAGGAGAAATAGCAAGTTCAAGTGTTACTATTACTGTTCCGGATGGGTATATAGAGACATAGTTGTTTAAAATATAAATCTTTCAAAATTTATATAGCATAATACAGATAAATATGAAACTATTGCTAAAATAATTACTGTTAGCCATAAAGGTACTATTGTTTTATTTTTATAACCTATACCAAATTCCCGAGGTTTGCCATTTTTATCAAATATTATATTTGGTTTGGATAACATTATTATAGCAAATAATAGTAAAAATACTATTATTGATACTAAATTAATATTTGTTACAACAAATTGTCTTAACATATTTAATATTATATTATATTTATAATATTAAATATTACACTTATTATTATTATTTTCTAGAGTTTCTAGATTTTCTGTGTTTTCTTTGTTTAGTGGTCCGTCGTTTGGTTTTTTTTCTTCCTTGAGCAAGCAATGGGGCTGGAATATAAAATGCATTATTGCGGCGTACCAGCGGTTGAAGGTTCGTTCCGGGAATTTTATTCAATGGTTTGTACATTTTGTCAGTTACTAATTCAATTTGTCCTACTATTATAGTACGTTCTTCTTGATTTTCTGGTGGGAAGTTAATAGCTAACATATTTTTTAATACCTCTAATTCTTGATATAAGTTTGATACTTTTAAGAAATCATCTATTGTTCTATCGGGTGGAAATATTTCTAATATATTATTTTTTTTATTAATCATCGAAATTAATGTTGGATTGGGTCTTTTTAAAATTGATGATAATTGAATCAACATAGTATAAAAGTTTACAAGATCAGCTATATAATGTTTTCTTTTAATCATTGTTTTTGCGTCTGTTTGTATTTTTGATGCCGCATATGTTCTAAATATCTTGCTTGATATGTCCCGATGTTTCCCATCAAACATATTAGCCAATACAACTTTTGTGTCTAAAAAACTCTTCTTTGTTCCTATGTTTCTTTTCTTTTTTAAAGTTTCGGACATTTTATATTAATAGTATATTATTTATAATATTATGAAATTTTCTACTTCTTTTTCTTAAATGTTAAATTTATCTATTTTTGTTTTTTATATATTCTCAAAGTTTATTTTAAAAATTGAGAATATATATTATTTATTCTATGAATACTATGAATACTATGAATACTATGAATACTATGAATAAAAAACTCATTAGAAAAAATGTGGAATTTAATGCTTGCGAATATGTAGATGCTATTTTGTTGGCATTTAAAGCCTCATTTTTATCAAACTATGAACACGCTATGACTTATGAAATAATATGTGCTATATCTGAAAAATGGATACAAGAAAGAAATATAATTAGCCAACTAAAATTTAATAACTTTAGTGATTTACAACACTATGTTGCCGATTTATTAACAAAACCAGACATATTAAAGCAACGCATTAAAACATTTAATGAACTAATTAGTACAAGTACTATAAAATTTGAAAATATAGTAGCTATTTATATTTCAGGAAAGAAAAATACGCACGAAAAAATAAAGAATTTAAATAAAAATATAGATAACAAACATGCCAAAAGCGATTTATATATTGAATACAAATGTGGAGATTTTGTAGGATGGTCTTGTAAGCAATGTGTTAATGCTACAAAATCTAATTATAGTGTTCATAAAATTTTAGGACCACAAATTTCTAATAAATTAAATATGATAAAAAAAGAATTATTAACAAGTAATGGATTCCCTAAATTTTCAAAACAAGACCGTGACTCTGTAAATGAATTATTTTATCCAAACAAAGAAAATTTGTATTGGGCACAATTGCGCCTTGAGTTAGCCAATGCCAATCAATTAATTATATCAGTTTTACTTGATTGTTTATATGGAGCAAAAACGCATTATAATATATATGAATTTGATGGAACAAGCATTACAAATAATAGTAATCACGCAATAAACATTAATAAAGTTATATTTGAAGAATATGCTCCTTATTATATGACACATAATGGAGAATTTAGAAATGCTGCGAAATTATTTTATAGACTATGTGTTGATGAAAAAAAATATCGTGTTGAAATAAGATGGAAGGGTAATATTCATAATGCTTCACCTCAATTTATGATTCATAATGCGTAATGCATAATGCGTAAAATATAGTAATTAAATCATAGCGTAATGTTTCAGTGTTGAACTAACAACATTAAATACATTTTCTACATTTACACTATTTCCCAATTGCTTATAACTTTTTTTATCATCATTTGCTAATTTGAAATCTTCAGGAAATGATTGAAGTCGAGCACATTCACGAGGTGTTATATAGCGCTTCTCTTTTCCATAAATAGGAATCTGTGATATTGCTACCAATGTTGGAAAATATTTACATTTTTTTACCCTTATTCCAGACTGACGAATTTGAATAAAATGATTAAATATGCTCTCATTTTTTGATACAGGACCAGTTTGCCATTCTAATTTGCCAAAAATTTCACGTTGTTTTAATAGCGCTTTATGTTTTGTGTACCATGGTTCTAAAATAGTATAATATTTTTGAACTAATGGGCGATTTTTTTTAATATAGTCGCGCTTCCATGCTGGAAACGAATTTAATTGCTCTTCACTATAATTAACAAACGCATCATTAATCATTAATGTAGGAGTGAGTTTTTCTCCCACGTCCATTTGTTTAATAATTTCATCCCACGCTTCTAATGTCTCTAAAACACTTGAATTAATATAATATTTTGATGACACATTTTCACTATTTATAAACTTAGTAAAATCAATAGTTTTTGGATCAATAGTCGGGTTTAAAACAATATTTGGAGTGCTATTCAACGGTGGTTGTAATGTCTTAAGAACACATACAAAATAAACGCGCTCTCTTTGTTGAGGGATTCCATAATTATGTGGCGATAATTGGAAAAGTGTTAAATTATAACCAGTTGAATCTATTTTTTCTTTAATATAGTCAATTACTTCACCAGTACTTACTTTTAAAATATGCTTTACATTTTCTAAAAACATAAATTTTGGTTTTTTGACTTTGGCAATTCTAATTATTTCATCAAATAATAAACCTCTTGAGTCTTCAAAACATTTTTTCTTACCGCCATTACTGAACGCTTGGCAAGGAAATCCAGCAGTTAATATATCAAAATCTGGGAGTTCGCTTGGATTAATTTTTTTAACGTCTTCAACGGGTTTTATTCCATAATTATCCAAATATACTTCACGGCAATCTTTATCAATATCACACGCTAAAATACATTTTGCGCCCAACTTTTTTAATGCTTGATGAAAACCACCAATTCCGCAAAATAAATCAATAAATGTTAGTGGTTCTTTTAAAATTGGTTCCATTAGTATTTTATAAATTATTATTAAATTATTATTAAATTATTTATCAATTTTAATAATAATTTTATTAATTATATTTTTTAGAATTTTTATTTCTTTGAATTTCTAGATTTTCTTGATTTTCTAGATTTTCTTGATTTTCTAGATTTTCTTTTTTTCGTTTTTTTCTTTCTAGATTTTTTCTTTCTACCTTGTGCGCTAGTTGTATCATGTTGTGCTTTTCTATAATTTCTATATTTTCTATGTTTATAAATTGTAGAACGTGTTGAACTCGCAGCAGTCGTATCAGTCGTAGCACTCGTAGCAGTCGTAGCAGTCGCAGCAGTCGTAGCAGTCGTAGCAGTCGTAGCAGTCGTAGCAGTCGTAGCAGTCGTAGCAGTCTTAGCAATGTTAGCAATCTCCAAATGATTATCTATAGCGTCACATATATTTTTATTCATGTTTTCTAACAATCTTTTAACAGAAGTATTAGAAATTCTAATAAAATGAACCCTATTATCATAAAAAATATCATATAATTGAGGTATTGATAGTAATAATGAATGGAGGGAAGGATCAGGATAATAATAAAGGGGAGGATCAGAATACTCAATTGAATTCACTTCATATTCAAACGATATACTTTCTTGTTCTAATAGTATCCATAAAATGTCTTTGATAAACTTAATGTAATTACGACCAAAGGCCGTATTCTTACGACGAAAATATTTACAAGCGTTATATATTAATAATCTTAATAATTTAAAATGTTTTTTATGATTTTCTTCATTAGTATCGTTAGTTCCTATGAAAGATAGTTGACTTGCCGCAAAACCGAGTGTTGTTTCTTCAAAGCACCAGTAATTTGTATATGGTGCTTTAGGATGAATGTTATGATCAGTCAAATATTTTAAGTAATGTTTCTTATATAACTCATTCAAAAAGTTAGAAGGTGAGAAGTCAGTCATTGTTTATTATTATAGTATATAATAATAATAAAATACTTTTTGTTATTATAGTATATTATAATAATAAAATACTTTTTTGTTCTAGTAAGTTATGTTTTAAATTAACTTGTTAATCATAGTCTTCAATTGGACCATTCGCATAATCCCCATCTTCCTCATTAGCATAATCATAATCATCATCATCGGGTATATTATTCATACTATATTCTTCGGCATCTATTGCTTCATCGTTTAATGTTTGTTCATCCATTGCTAAATCATATAACTCTTTATTCATTGCCGTAACATTATTATTTTGCTGTAATTTTTTCTCTTTTATTGCTTGTTTTTCCATTGCTTCCCGCTCTTCATCATAGTTTTCTTTAACATATTGTGTAATACCCTTTTGCATTCCTTTATTCCATTTTTCTAACTTATTATTTTTCAAAATATTTTCTATTTCGCGTTCTTCATCAGAGAGATTTTTAAGAAAATCGGTAATTAAATCTTTTTCCTTTTCTTTTGCCATATTAATTTTGTCTTTTATTTTTTTATAACCATTATTAATTAAATTGTAATGATTGTTCATTATATTTGAATATTCAAGTATATATGCTACACTATTTTTCATGAATTCGTCTTTGTCATAATCATTTATTTGTAAATCTTGTAGTTGTAACAAAAACTCAGGCGAATCACCAATAGTCAACAATTCATTATACAAATTATAAAATAATGTGTTATAAAATAACATTACTATTTTTTCATCAAAAACACTATTAATTTTTGCGGTTTTAGACGAAGAATATTTGCTCATTAGAAATTTATTATATAAAAATAATGGCATTAACTCTATCAATATTTTACATCTATTTGAAATTAATTTGAATGCCAGCAACAATTCTGGTCGAGCACTGAAATTATTAATAGCATTATAATATTTTTGCATTATGTTATATATGTCTTTGTTATGAATATCAGATAATTTCCAATGTTTTGGAATTGCTCCATAATTTACGTTTTTATTTAAAATAATAGATGGAAAAATATATAAAAAATTCATAATATAAGTTTGATAAAATTTAATATTTTCCACATCAATAGTTAGTTCTAAATTTTGAGAGAATTTGGCAAAATCACTTTTACTAATATTGGATTGCTTACTTATTATTTGTAATATATTTTGCTTTAATAATAATACCGATTTTCCCAAATAATTTTTGAAATCGCGAAGTTCCAAATTTTCACTACTTACAATAGAAAAGTTGTCTAATAAATCTTCCAATTTACTTATAAATTCATCATCTAATTTATAATAACTATTTTGCTCATACGCTTCTATTAATATACGCATTAGTTCAATATTATTTATAATGGGATAATCTACTGCTATATGTATTATATTTTTCTTACTTATAATATGTATTAATTCTACAAAAGAAGAAAAGTTATAAATTTTTCCATCACTTTTGAGAGACTCTATTATTTCTTTTAATTGTTTATTATTATCAAACTCTAGTGGTTTATCCAAGCACAATCCTTTTAATTCTTCATCAATTGGTAATAAATTGGCAAAATTACAAAAATATATAAATGCTTTATAAACTAATTCTTCACTAAAATTTATTGTTTGTGAAGGCACTTTCTGTTTAGTATTTTCTTGATTATATAACTGCGGCGCGTAAGTAAGTAAATCAATACTATTTAATATATTATTATAAAACTTAACACTTTTATTAGTTGTTTCTATTGAATTATCCTGACTTATAAAATACTCAATAGTATTTTTTCCTGAATTACAGCATGCGTTTTCTAAGAATGGATTATCATTTGAATTTTTTAATAATGGAGTATTTTTTTTAACAACATTTTGGATTTTTTCTATAATATAATAACTAGAAAATATTGCCTTTGATTCTATAAGTTCTTTAATATTATTTTTTTCTCCACGAGAGAATGTAGTATATAATGTGGTTTTAAACCCATCGTCTAGCGCACTTATATTATCAGATGAAATCGCAATATCATATAATGGAGGATTAAATGTGTGCCAATTATTTATAGATAAATATTCTGGTATTGCGTCATCAATGGCTTCTTCTGATAATAAGTAGCCGCGCTTTTTATTTAAATGAACTACTAAGTCCTTGTTTGTTATAATATATCTCTCAATAAATGCCTCCATTTTTTTTATAATAGTAGATTCAGACATTTTTAATATACTATTCCAAGGTTGAATTGAACTTTTAATTTTATTTGCTATACAAGCAATATACGCAAGAGTAGTTTTGTCTTCTTCTCCATCTAGTGGATAACCTTTAAATGATTTAATACAACCGGGAAATGTCTTTTTTGAAGTTAAAGATGGAATATTTATTTGAATTGCGTAGGCTATAAAAGTAAGTGTTAATAATAACAAAGACGAATTATATGTTTCTTCATAACTCGGCATTGCCTTTACTTTGCCTTCTTTTTTTATAGATTTTAAAATAATTTCCTCATATTGTTTTTTTGTTGGAATATTTGAATTTTGAATAGTTAGCACATTATTTATAATTAGTTCATGATTATGTACTATGTTAATACCTATCATTAAACTCATTGCTTTTATTATATTTAATATTATTTGAGTATTTGGATTCAATGAATTAGTTTTAGTTAATTCTGAAACTTGAACTCCGGGACCAATATTATAATCACTCTCTAGCACAGCATGTGTTTGTAACTTATAACCTTTTTCATCATATCCATCGTCACTATTAAATTCAATTGATTTAATAATATAACCACTATATTTATCAACCCAATAATTATTGTCATCACTTAGTGTTCCTTGTGAAGCACATATATAATCTAATTCTTTAACAAAATCTTTTTTGTTAATAAAAGCATTTGCCAATTTTAATAAAAATAATGGCATTAACGGTTGTCCTGTTTTAATACAATATAACATATATGGAATCTCGTCTTTAATTGCTTCACGTGTGAAATTTATACAGAATTTTTTTATTGTAGAATATTTAAATGCTATGTCCTTCATTTTCAATATTTCATCTCTCAACTTTATATATGGAGACATTACTCTATTTTCTTGACTAACATTAGGGTCCTCCAAACTTAATAAATAAGTATTTGTAGTTTCTCTCCTTGTTTTATTTATATTTGTGATTGCTTGAATTCGTGTTTTAGAATTTTCATAATTGGTATTTATTTTACCTTTAATATCTTCTATACTTAAATCGTATTTATTTTCAAAATTTTTCAATATTTCATCTACTTCTTTATTTACATTTGCCTTTTGTGCGTCGGCAAGCGAAACACATTTATCATCTTTTGATATACACTCTTTATTTGAATCGCAAAAAATTTGATTTGACTCAATGTAAAAATTATCTTCAAATTTAGGATCTATTACCCATACATCGTTTGTTCGTAAATAAACATAGTTCTTAGCACTTGCTTTGTCAAGTAAAATGGCATAATCACCATCGCTAATCTCTCGTTTTTCATCTACTATTGCCTTTGCTTCGCGAAAGGCTTGTGGTTTAGTTAAATTCATAACACTCATTAATTTATTTGCTAAAAAATCTATGAATTGTTTTGTATCCATATTTGCTTTCTCTGTTTTGTATTCATTTAATATGCTATAAAAAGTATTATCATATATTGAATCAAAATATATTAGTTTATTATTGTCATTTTCAAGAGACTGTAATGTATTATATTTTTTAGATAATACGTATTTCTCGCACGTAGTTTGCATGCTATCCAATTCGCCTTTTAATATGTCTTTTGACGAAACTGGTAGGTCTTTAGTTTCAGTGTCCTCTTCGTCTTTAGTTTTTTCTTTTGTTTTTTCTTTTTCTTTTGTATATGCTTTTATAAAATTTTCAAGTAAATTACCAACTATTAAATCCATTATATTTTTATTAATACTTTGCATGAAAAATTCAGCACTGTCAATCTTAACAATATAACTGTATAATTCCTCATTGTTGTTAAATTGTTCTTCGTTAATTTTATAAAAATTAAACAATTCATCTTTTAATTCTTTTGTTAAGAGACTAAATGAATAAATTATATTTGCTTGACGGTCACTAGATTTGGTAGTGTCTTTAATAGTTCTTATAAGATTTGAAAAATTGGATTCTTCATATTTGTAATTTTTCTTATACAAATCAATATTTGATTTAATTATTTTTTTTATATTTTTATAATCTACATTGTGTAAATTATACAAATCTATATTCAATCCTTGTAAATCATATATAAATTCTAATAAATCATATTTGCGATTTTCTAATGAATTCGGTTGGTATGTGCTGATGTATTCTTTAATAAACGAACTGTTTGTAGGTATGAACGATTCTAGTAAATAATTCATTTTTTCTAAATAAGGAAGTTCTAGAGACTCGTCAATATTAAAATTATTAATAGTTTGTAATAAAGTATTATTATGAATATTTGCATGACTATTTATAAAATTTGTTTTGTTTGAATCTTCCAAAATATATTTATTGTACAGCGTGTTTTTATTTAATAATTCATGGTAATTAATAAAATTAAGATTCAAATTTGCCCTATCACATATATTTGTATAAGGACTATTAATTTTAGAAAAATTAAATAAAGGCAATGGTAATGTGAGAAATCCTACAATATTTACAAAATCATTTGAAACTAATTTACTAATTTTATTTAATTTTTTATTATTTACATAGTAAGTTTCTAACATATTTAATCCGTCGCTGTATACATCAATCATAAACCGACTTTTTGACAAGTCGCCTTTAACTATGCTATAATTATAAAAATCATCCACAATAGAGTTTACCATTTCTATTTGCGTATTTACATTAATATTTTCTTCATTGTAATTAGAATAATTATCTAATAATTTAACCAAAGACTTTATGTGTTCTTTATAATTATTTATTTTTTCTTTTGAACTGTTATTTGCCCAATTCAATGCTAGCGTATTTAGTGTTTCTATAAATTCACCTAGGTGTTGATAATTATATGCGTCGTCATCTGGTAAATGTTCCGCACTGTCTGTTTCGTTTATTATTAAATTACGAACATTTGATAGCACCGGCAATATGTAATACAGTTTTTTATTTAAATTAAATAATTGTTCTTTTAAATGTTTATAATGTTGCCCTCGGTCCTGTATTAGTGCGGGATTATTATTTGCATCAAAATTAGAATATATGCTTCGCAATTGTTTATAGTAATTTATTTCACTATGAATTTGATTAGACACTTCTTCTGTGCGTTGCTCTGGTAAATAAGCATTTATTAACTTGTCTAAATAATCATTGGTTTGCTTATCTAAACTATAACGCTGTTCTCCTTCTGATACATTTACTTCATGTTCTAAATCATCTAGTTCTACTCCTAACTCAATACTATCTATTACTATAGTTTCTAGGTCTGCTTTAGCATCATATATTTTTAAATCATAGTCTAACTCTTGTGTATCATCTTGATTTAAAAACAGTTCTTCTGTTTCATCAAGTGTTGAACTTGATTTTAATTTATCTTCTTGTGAAACTAACAACTTTGTTTCATCCAATTTTTCACGAACTATTATTTTTTCAATATTTAGATGTTCAGGAATACCTGAATAGGCAAAATCAATATATAATAAATCTTTATCTGGTAATGTTGTAATTTCTATCATATCATTTTCTATGTTACTAATAATACCATTTACTACTTTTGGTATTGGTTCTCCAAAGTAAATAGAAATATATTTTTTCATTTCTAAATTATTTTGAACAATAAAACTTGGACTTTTATGCCTACTTAATAATAATATATTTGCTATTGATTCTTCTTCTAGTTTTCCTGATAGGGAAATATTTAATGTAATTACTTTTTCGGCATTTATTAATACTATTTTTTCTTCGTTAATAAATTTGATAAAATATATTTTATCATGTAATGAACTATTACTAGGGGCATCTAATTGAATAATATCTCCCAATTGAAGTTTAATATTACTTGTTAGAGGTTGTGATTCTTCTTCCTCTTGTGATTCTTCTTCCTCTTGTGATTCTTCTTCCAATTTACTCATAGTAATCTTATATTTAGTATAGAAATTAATATAATTTTAATATTATTTTCGGTTATATAATATTAAAAATCACTATATACTAAATATAATATTTAAAAGGTTTAAAGATTTATTATGATGTAATACTATTATCCTAGATTGATTTCTATGGTAACTATTACAAATTCAATTAATCTTAATGTTACAAATGTATTAAACAACGAATTCAATTATTTTAATATTAAAAAATATACTTTCAACAACAATGAATATAAAATTATTAGATATGTCAAAGAGAAACTCACAAATTTATTAATTCTTGGAATACATGATAAATATTCAGAAGTTTCTAAATATCGTTCTGTCATTATTAGAAATAATAAGGTTGTGTGTTTTGCTCCTGAAAAATCATTAGATTATTCTCTTTTTGTAAATAACTATAGTGCCGAAAATAGTTGGTTGGAAGATTTTGTTGATGGAACAATGATTAATGTGTTTTATGATACTATTAAAGAAACTTGGGAAATTGCTACGCGTTCTAGTGTTGGGGCAAATATTGTTTTTTTTAATGATGTAAAAAACTACAAATATTTTGATAATAACAATTATTTCAAAGAGTATTACAATCTTACATTTCGCTCTATGTTTTTTGAAGCCTGTAATACTTGTAATTTAGATCTTAATTGTTTAGACAAAAAATACGTTTATAGTTTTGTACTACAACATCCATTTAATCGTATTGTTACACCTATTATTACGCCGGTTATTTTTCTTGTTAAAGTTTATGAGATTATTCATCCTATTAATAATGTATTAAGCATTGATAATTTAAACCATGTTGTTATTAATGAAATTGATATTCAATCATTAGTAAATGCTCCGCCGTATATATTTATTAATAGCAATATAAAATTCATTAATAAGTATCCTGTTACAAATTTTCAAGAAATTAAAGATTATTATTCATCTGGAAATGCCGGATACAATTGTGTTGGATGCTTTTTATATAGTAAAGATGGAACTCGTAGTAAAATTAGAAATGCGAGTTATGAAGAAGTACGAAAACTTAGGGGCAATCAACCAAAACTTCAATTTAATTATTTAACCTTGAAGCAGCAAAATAAAGTGGGAGAGTTTTTACAATATTATCCCGAACATACTGTCATCTTTAATAAATTTAAACTGGCCATGTATCATTACACTAATAATTTGTTTATGAATTATATTAGTTGTTTTGTTCGTAAAGAAAAACCATTAAAAGAATATGACTTTGAATACAAAACGCATATGTATAAATTACACGAAAAATATAAGACCGAACTTAAACCAAACCAAAAAGCAATTGACAAAAAGTTTGTAATTGATTATGTAAATGGACTACATCCTGCCCAGCAAATGTTTCTAATTAATTATAAGAGTCCTCAAGTTAAAGGTTGTTGTGCAATTAGTTATGATACTAGTGTTGTGTGTGCCAATAGTTGTCCTACAAGTGTTATTAGTGAAACTTCTAAAGAAGAACAAGCAGAAAAAGAAAAAATGGATTGTTCTATTTGAGCATTTAATTTAAACTTGATATAATAAATAATTATTTATTATAAATATTTTAAAAACAAAATATTTATTATATACATTATGGGAAATATATGTGATAAATTTTCTTTTTACAAAGAATGTATTAACGAACAAAAAAAAGATAAAAAAAATAATACAAATCACGTTCCGTTTTTAGATATTTCTAATATTTATTATGATGAGCATGCTGAACCCCCATCTTATAGTCAGTTACGTAATGCTAAAAATAATGAATATTTTACACATTATGAGTAATAATTTAATCACTTCGATTTATATGTCGGAAAACTCGCCAATGTCTGAGTCATAATGACATTCAATAGCACTATGAATAGTAGTCGGTGACTCTCTCTCTTGTGCCTTTGCTTCTGCCCAAACCAATGCTGCTTCCCACGCCTCTTCATCTGAAATAGGTTTGGGGTTAAAAGAGACGTTCATGTGCGCTTCATAGACCTCCTTCCAACGTTCGCATGGGTATTTACTCGCCTCTTCACATGCCACTTGATATGAACGGTGTTTGATAATATTTCTAGCATCAAGTGGTTCCAATTGTGGAACTGGTCTTGTTGGTGGAAAGCAAGACTTAGCAATGCGCTTTACCAATCCAGCGTAGCAATTCATCATTATTTGATTAGTGACTCTTGTTTAGTGCTCTCAGACTTTTCATAACTATTTAAAAAAAAATATCAATTTTTTTAGACTATACAAACTATTATATATAAGCAGTTCTCTATTTTGAACTAAAATATTCTTTAATAGAATTAATTAGCAAAATAGAACTATTAATACATTCTTCGTAATTTAGCAAAATATCATCTTTTGTAATCTGATTTTTATAAGATAATTTAATAATACTAAAATTATCATGCGGATGCTTCTTTAAGAAACTAACATAATTTAAATTTTTCGAACTAATAAAATATTTATCATAAAAATTAAACTCAATAATTTTACCAATTGTGTAATCTTCATTTTCTAATTTAATAGTATATGAATTTTCCATAGTATCTTCAATTTCTTGGATAAAATCCATATTTTCTTTAAGTAGTTTTAATGAATTAAATAATTTTTTAATTAGTAAATTTGTCGCAATTTCAACTAATTTAAAATTATCATAAATACCAATGGTTTCAATAATAAAATCAAAACTATCTTCTTCGTAATGGCGTTTGGCATCTAAAATCATCCAATCTTTTTTAATAACTTCAATTTCTTCTTTTTTGTATTTTAATTTTAATTCGCTTTCTTTTGACTCCCAAGCATCTTTAATTTTTACTTGGTCCAAAGTATTTCCATAACTACAAGTACTTACTACATTAAACATTCCATCATTTTTCGCATTGCTAATAGTAAACTTGGCTTCTAAATGTAATTGCTCTTTCTCCATGTTTGAATCAATTTTTGGTCTTAAGCGAAGTAAATCAATATAATCTCCAGTCATTAAATCAGGAGGAAATATTTTTTGTACTTCTCCACGTGTTAAATAGTTACCGGTTTTAATATTTTTAATTTGAAAATCCTCACTTGTAATATAAATAATAACATTTGAATCATTTGCTTTATTAACTTCTAATATATATTCGTCATATGGAAAATCTTGTAAAGCATCAATATGAATAGGAATACAACTTAAACGTTGTTTAATTAATTCATTGTTTAAGCGCGATTTATTAATCAAAATTTTTACATTATTTTTTTCATATGGATAACTTTCAATAGCAATAACTGGAATTTCTGATAAAATTACTCTACGCAGTCCATTAGCATAACTAACATTTATATTACTTAAAGTAAAAGTTAAAGTTCCATTTTGTTCTTGAACATTAGAAATTTTTGCTTTAGATGACATTTAGTATTATATAAATATAAAACATGTTATATTTTTCAATTTTTAATTTAATTGTTTTTAATAATTTAATTGTTTTTTAATAATTTAATTAGTTTAATTATATATTAAAAATTATTATTAAAAATTAATAATATAACTTTTTAGATGAGTTGTATATTATATTATAGTAATTTTTGCGAAAATTGTAAAAAGTTGTTAATAATATTATCTAAATCGGGAATTAAAAATAATATTCATTACGTTTGTATAGACAAAAGAATACAAAAAAATAACTCTACTTATGTAATACTAGAAAATAATCAAGAAATATTATTACCAAATACTATTAATGCTGTTCCGGCATTAATGTTAATTAATGATAACTACAAAGTTCTATATGGTGATAGTATTACCAATTATTTAAAACCTATTGAACAGGTTATTGTTCAAAAAGCAACCAATTATAACGGAGAACCATCAGCATTTAGATTTGATGGAATGTCAGCCGGGGTAGTATCTGACAATTTTAGTTTTTTAGACCAAAACAGTGATGATTTATCGGCAAAAGGAAGCGGTGGTTTAAGACAATTATATAGTTATGCAACAATTGATTATGCTGACAAAATAGAAACACCACCAGATGATTATGTTCCAGATAAAGTAGGAGATGTAAATATTAAAAATTTAGAACAGCAAAGAAATAGTATGACTGGTTAAATTAGTTTTAATAATTTTATAATTCATAATTTATAATTTATAATTTATAATTTATAATTTATAATTCATAATTTATAATTTATAATAATGTTATAATTTAAAGTGATAATATTATTTTTACTATTAATGAATAGTGTTAATAGTAAAGAACTATTGTTAGATAATAATAAAGCCATTACATTAATAAATTTTTATAAAATATTTAAAGATTTAATTATGGATTTACATAATAGTTTTAAGGATAAAATAGGACATGCCATTCAAAACAACAAAGATTATCAAAATATTATAAATTATTGCCTACCCAACTATAAAGATGCTATGAATGCTGATGAATATATTAATTCATTAGAATTAAGTTCTTTAAGTATTGAGTTTATGGAATCTATTAATAATATATACGAATATTGTAAGCGAACATTTGCTGTAAGAAGTATTGATATTTTATATCAAAACGAGGACATATTTTTGAATAAATCCAACGTCAAAGTTAATACCGAAAATCCACAAACTATTAATACAATGTTTTTACCAGATATTGAGTTTGCTGATTTATATTATGATGATACTAGCGATAAAACGAAACAAACACTGTGGAAATATTTACAACTAATATTATTTAATATTATAACTACAATTGACGATATTTCATTTTTTGGAGATTCACTTGAATTACTTAAAATTATTGATGGTGATACATTTTCATCTAAAATACAAAATACAATAGAAGAACTCTCAAAGATTTTTTCATTTAAAGAAACAGATGAAGCAAATAATGACGCGAGTAATGACGCGAGTAATGACGCGAGTAATGATGAAAATATGCGCAATTTCGCCACAATGTTTGATATATCCAGTAGTCCATTTAACATGTTTGCAGATATGTTAAATGACTTATCTGGAAATGTAAATGATGATACTAAGAACAATGATAATAAGAATAATGATAATAAAAATAATAAAAATAATACCGATTATGCTATTCCAGATAAAGACGAACTCTTTTCACATATTAACAAATTAATAAATGGTAAAATAGGGTCATTAGCCAAAGAAATTGCCGAAGAAACAACTAAAGATATGGATATAGATACAGAAAATGTATCAGATGTAAATGATGTGCTAAAAGGATTTATGAAAAATCCTACAAAATTATTGGGTCTTATTAGTAAAATAAGCAATAAAATAAATAGCAAAATGAAAGATGGTTCGTTGAAAGAAAGCGAACTATTAGAAGAAGCAACAAATATTTTTAAAAATATGAAATCAATGCCTGGAATGGATAATTTTAATGATATTTTTAAATCTATGAATTTAGACCAATTTATGCCAAAAGGTGGCAAAATTAATCCAAGTGCTTTTCAAAATATGATGGAACAAAATGTCAAAATGTCTAAAATGAAAGAACGAATGAGAAAAAAAGCCGAAACTAAGAGTGAAACAACTAAAACAAATATGAGTTATAGAGAAAATTATGATTCAAATACATCCGCAAATCCTTCTGGTTCTGATAATATTAAACTAGATGATTTAACTGCCAATCTCTCATCTTTAATGGAAGAAATGAAAAATAATACAAGTTTCATTGATGATATTATTAAGAAGCAAGGACAACAAGGACAACAAGGACAACGAGATGCCAATATTAATGCTATGTCTAGCGATGACAATTTTAAACGTAAATCGAATAATAAACGCAAAGCTAATAAAAAAAATAAGTAACCTAACTATTCATTTTAATTCATCATCATTATTTAGAAGAAATATAAAATTGTTTAAAAAAAATTAGTCTATTCTAAAAGCAAAACTGTTCAATTTTTATTGTTTTACTAATTATTTTTATACAAAATAATTAGTAAAAATATATTATAAAGTTATTATAATATAATAAATTATGACTAGTAATGAACCTTATATAGGAAAAAATGTTGGTCAAATTTCTGATTCTAATGATTCTAATGATTCTAATATTATTACCAATAATATTAAATTAAATACTACAAATAGTCAAAATAGTCAAAATAGTCAAAATAGTCAAAATAGTCAAAATAGTGATGATGAAAATGAAATTCAAGATGTGACCAATACACTTTGGTTAAATAATCCTGCTATTTTATTTGATAAAAATGTTATTACAGAACTATGGCCTATTGAAAATATGACACGAGAACAAAAGATAAACGCTATAACTAGATTAGTTATATTATTAACACTAATAGGGTTTTTATTTCTAAATGATATAAAAATATTAATCACTGGAATAATTGCTATAGTAGTCTTAATATTTATATATTATATTTTGAATAAAAATGCTAATTCGAATAAATTAAAAGAAACATTTAGCAATGAAGAAATGTATGAAAAAGTTAAACATAATTTTTCAAATCCAACTTCTGTAAATCCAATTATGAATGTATTATTGCCCGAAATACAAGATAATCCAAATAGACTTGAGGCGGCACCCTCATATAATAATGCTGTTAAAAATAATATTAATGAAGAAACAAAAAATTTTATAATAAGTAATTTTGATAATAATGAAAATATAAAAAAAAATTTATTTAATGATCAAGGAGACAATTTTGAATTTGAACAGTCAATGAGACAATTTTACACAACAGCAAATAGTCGAGTTCCAAATAATCAAAAAGACTTTGCCAGATTTTGCTACGGAAACATGGCTTCTTGTAAAGATGGTGATGTAGAAATGTGTTTAAAAAACGCACAAATATAAAAATATAAAAATATAAAAATTTAAAAATCTAAAAATCTAAGAATCTAAAAATCTAAAAATCTAAAAATCTAAAAATCTAAAAATCTAAAAATCTAAAAATATAAAAATATAAAAATATAAAAATATAAAAATCTAAGAATCTAAAAATATAGAAATACAAATATTTCAATAATTTAATATAATTAATATAGCAAAAAATAATATATTAAATTATTATAAATGACTTCAACTATTGCTTATCCATATTTTTTCGATTCAATGTCTAGAATAGGCAATGATTCTCCAGCAATTGATCAGCGCAATATTCAAAATGTAAATAATGCTAATTACAATTTAGAAAATTATTATCCAAGTTGTCCTATGTCTAAAGCACAAGATTTTGCTTTAACGCAACCATATGTTTTTTATAAAGGTTCCCATGAAGGAGGTATAAAAGGTTGCGAAATTGAAGCAAATAATGAGTTAAAATACACACATATTTCACGCCCAGCATGTAAATTAACATTAGTAACAAGACCCTTTTTAACAGTTCCTTATTTGGGAAAAGGTTTAGGAGATTGCGATATGGAATTTCAATTAAAAACAGGTCAATTTGAGTTAAATAAAAAAACTGTTAATAATACTATGGAACAATCTTTCTCAGATTATAAAAATTATCCATTAATTGATTCAGTCAAAGAATCTGTTACAAATAGTGCTTATAGTATTGAGGATGATGCTATGAAAGGGTGGCAACGAGGGGGTATGAGTGCTAGAGAATTTGCTCGCAATCAAGACACTAAGCAATAAGTGCTGCTTATTTGAATTTATTATATTTATATTATAATACATATTACAATATAAATATAGTATAATATTATATATATTATGTTGTCTAATACTATTAGCACATATTATAGTGACATAAATAATATAAATTACAATAGTTCATTTTTAACTACATATAAATTACATAGTGACGATGATGATAGAAATTTATGCTATCAACTACAATTATTACAAGCACTTAATATTGCTAGTTATGACATTACAATATTGACAACGCATATTGAAAAAATTGGTTATTTTTTACAAAACAATATGGAGTTAGCAAGTATTTTAATATTATTACAAGAAAAATATAAAGACACAAACATAGCTTTTGTTATTGATAAATATAATAGTAATGCGCTATTTCAACTTCTTTTTAGTTATGAATATTTTGACATATTTCATAAATGTTTATGTAAATACATAAGTTTTAGAAAGAATGATAGAAAGAATGATAGAAAGAATGATAGAAAGAATGATAGAAAGAATGAAGTCGAAACAGAAACATCAATAAATTATTTTGATGAACTAAAAAATGTAATTTAATTATAATTATTTGTCATTATTTATTAAAAACTATAATCACAAATAATCATTCTTTAATATAGCTACTTGAGCACAGTTTTTTTATTATTTTTTCTTCATTTTGTTCTTTATTGTTGGCTATTGCCACTAACGCATGTGTATAATAATTTTGTTTGTTTTCATTATTTTGAAAATCTGGATTTTCTTGTGTCCATTTACTTAGGGCATAAAATTGCTTTGTTGATACGTTTTTAATAACTCTTTTAATTTTTTCTTTATTTGTATCTTTTTCCCAATTGTCATCATCTTTTATATATAATGATTCACGCTTAATATCAGTACAATGAATAGGTCGTTGGTACAATCCTAATTTATTCATATTTTCTATTATTACATTACTTAATCCATTTACTAAACCATGGTGCTTTGTATAATCCAATTGTTGTAAGCTAACCTCTATTGATTTAATAAAATCACTCATATTTATAGCATCTTTACATTTTTCATTTAAAAAAACTTGAATATTAAATTTTTGATTTGTTGTTGTTATATTATTTCCAACTTTTGGAATTAATTCTTTTATTGTATTTGTCAATTCTTTTATTTGATTTTGCTGCTGTTTTACCACTTCTAATATTAATTCTTTGGATAACATTAATTGATAATTCAAATTTTCGCCATTTTCATGATCCATACATTTTTTTTTATGTCTATATAATCCGGAACTATATTTATACGTCTTATAACAATTTATACACTCATAACTCGTCTGGGGTTTTTTGGGGTTTTTTTGTATCATATTTGTATCATTTTCTCTGTTTTTATGTTTAAGGGTTGATAAATGCCTGACATAATCTTTTTTATTAGACGATACGAAACGACAATTTATACAAGTAAAATTTTGGGGTTTTTGGGGTAAAATTTGTGTATCCATTATATACCATTATAGGATATATAAAAAAACCCCTAAATATTTTTCGTTTTAAATTTATAAAAAAAAAATATTAAGGTAATGATTTTTTATAACAAAAAAAAACAATTCATCCCTTAATGGTCTAAATGTGTTTTTTCGAACGTTATTTTAAAAATTTTATAAAAGGTTAAAAATATATAAAATGGGACATTTATAAATGTCCATTTTTCAAAAAAATTCTGAAATTTATTTTCCCGAAATTTACACATTTTAATGATGCTCACACTTAAATTTATATTATATATTTTTATGAAACCATATATGTATTACTCAGGATTCAGCATTTTTCTTAAAAACTGCCAATATGTTATAGTTTTTCATGGCTATTTTTATTATTTTGAATTATAAAAATTTAAAATAATAATTTAGATTATATAATAATATGACTTCAACACGAAATAAAAATACTCAATTGAATTACAATTTAGAAAAGTCTAACATTGAAAAATTGTTCCGTGAAAATTTATATTTACATTCTTCATCTGGAAGACCAACTAGCGAATGTATTCCATCATTAGGTTATATGCCAAGTCATATATCTAGAGAAGCACTATCTACAAATTCTATAGATATTGAATCACAACTTAGAGGTATTGGTTCAACCAATTTAGAAACTCCTTGCGAAGTTATTGTTCCAAGTATTACAAATTTAGAGTTCAAAGATTTCTTTGAACGACAACAAACTATTATAATGCCTTATCCTATGGTATATGAAAATAATCAACGTCCTACATTAATATAATTTATATTTAGTTAATAACTAAATAGTAATATTATAAATATTTGCCCTTACCTTTTTCAAACAACACAAAAGGAGTATATTTTCTTATTTTAATACAGTTGGGGTCAAGTGTTTGACCAATAGTGGCTACATTATTTGTAACTACGGCATTATTTATACATTCTTGTGAAAATCTATTTCGAACATTTGATTTTACTATATTGGCAAAGTCTTGCTTCTTTAGTGAATTTGATGAATTTATTCTATTATTTTTAACCGATTCGTGTTTTATTGCATTTTGCTTTCTAGCAATCAGATCGCAATTTGAAGTAATACAATTATCAGTGATTTGATATTGGTTAATGAACCCTCTACCATTTATAAAATTAGGATCATATGGTTTAATAGATAATAATTTAGGAACATCATTAAGTCCTATTAAACCTTGTATCATTTTTTTTGAAATATTACTACCATTTTTTGTTGGAATAAAAACAGCATTTGTAGTTGATGTGCTTGCTGCGCTTCGATATTGTTCAATAGCATTAGTTAATGTATCAATATCTGTATCGAATTTTATTTCAATATTATTATTGGGATATCTAAACCTTTCATCTGGGTCATTAATAGGATCATGATAAATATAAATACATTCTACATCAGTATAATTACCCGCACCAAATGTTTGAACCAAATTATTTATAGTTAAACTATAAAAATTTAATAAACTAGTACTATACTCATAATAATCTAAAAAATAGTTGTTTCTTAAGGTGAGAAATTCACGTGTTAATAATATATCTAAATTATTAGATATAAAAAAATAACTATCATAATTAAATCTTAAATCATACCCACTATCTGAATTTCTAGGTATTCGAGTTGTTAATAAGGTGGTTTGATTTACAAGTTTTACTGAAGTTGGAACTTTTATTATATTTTTAAATTTAAAATTTATTGATCTGTCTACAAGTAGAGTGCTTAGCAAATACAAGTTATGGGTATTATTTAATGTTGCCAAAGTATTAAAACTATTTTTAAAATAATTATTTGTTAAAGCATCAAAAAAACTATTAAAATTTAAATTAAAAACTTTACCCACCTGTGATTGTACATTATTGTATAATATATTGTTATATTTTATTGTATTGTTAATATTATGACTTATATTAGTATTATTACTATTATAATTTAATGATATATCTAATAAATAATAATTATTTAGACTTGGTATGAGAGATGTAAATTTTGAATTAGTATTTATATTTGTTGTATTTATATTTTTTTTAATTTTAATAATTAATTTTTGACTACTATTATAAGAAAAATGAACATGATTATATATATGGTGCTGTGTAATTCCTGTTAATTGATTACCTAATCCCAGAAATATAATATTGGAAGCATCTATTAAAGTTCCAGATATATTATTAATATATAATTGCTTATAGTATAAATTGCTATTAATATCTAATACTTTTAAATTATTTAGATATATATTTTTTAAACCAAAAATAATTTGGCTAGTGTTTTTACTATTTTGTAATAGACTAATATTGTTAGTTTTAATGAGAAAAGTTTTTATAATATTATTAGGTAAATTTATATAGGAAATAGGAACAAATCTATTTCTATTAAAACTAAAATCATTGTTTATACTAATATTATAGTAATTAACATGTTTGTAATCTAATGTAAGTTTATTATAAGACCATAAATTGCGATATACAGAATAGTTAGTTCCTAATACTAATGTATTTATACTAGTATCATTAGTATTTATAAAATTACGACCACCGCTATTGTCAATTAATAATTTACTAAAATTAGAAGATTTAAAGTTTATAACACTAGAACTATCTATTGTACTATTTATAAAAGTAAAATCGTTAAAACTATTGGTAATAGTATAACCTATAGTGTTATAGCATATATCTTTTGATATACCATTTGATAATGAAACTAAATTATTGCTTATTTCTATAAAATATTTATATAAATATTCTCTGACATTAATTTTGTAAATATCTGAATTACTAAAATAATAATTAAAATGATATATATAACGTTTAATATTAGTATTATTTGAATTATCTATATTATTGGATATGTTATTTTCAAAAATTGTATTTTTTAAATTATTAAATAAATGATTTAATGAATTATCACTGGTTTGTAAATTTTTCACAAATAATATTTTGCCAGTGTTAACGTAAGATGAATCAAATATAAATTTCATATTATTTTTCATATTATTTTTGGTAATTAAACAAGCATTAGAACTAGATACATCATTTATTTTTCCACATAAAATTATTCTATTTTTATAATTATTATAATTAGTATTTACATTTTGTAAAATATTTAACCAACTAATGTCATGACTAACATTATTATTCAAACTAATAATTTTTGTTTTTATATATAAATTGGTTCCAATATTTTTTTCGCTTATATTATTGTTTGCTAAAATAATATAATCACTTCTAGCACTTGAAATATCCATAGTTATTATATATTTATAACTATGGATATTTAAAAATTATAACTTATAATTTTTATTATAACTTATAATACAAGTAATAATTTTTATAATAATTTTTATTATAATTCTTATTATAACTTATAATACAAGTTATAATAAAAATTATTAATTTAGGCTACCACATCTGTATCATTAGAATACCACTGAGCAGATAAATACTGAGGTTTAGATTTTTCAATATTGCTATTTTCCTTGATTTTAAGACTTGGTCCATTAGTTGTTATTGAATCAATTTCTAAAGTTCCAATAGCATAGTTATAGTATTTTAAGTTGGACAAATTACCAGAAAATCCACCGTTATAATTTACGTACAAATTATCATAATTTTGCTTAACAATATTGGATAATTTATGACGTTTCATTAAAGTTCCATTTATATATATATCACAAATATTTTGTGATGTTACTCTAATAATTACACCCACCCATTTTTTTATAGGTATTGCGTCTACGTATATATCATCATAATATGCCTTTTTAGTAGTTTGATTATTATGAAATACATTTAATCTTACTAGCATTCCTAAAATGGGATGACTAATTAATAAATCATCACTTAAATTTTTCTTTCCTGTATATAAATACACACCCGGACTATTATTTGGACCTAATAAACCAGTACCGCCTTCACCTACAGAATTTGGACCTGAACCTTTATTAAAAATATGTTTAAATTCAATTGTTTCATTATAATTTATATTATTAACATATATCCAAAATGAGTATGTAAATTCCACACCTCCATATTGATTTACACTTCTTAAAATTGGAATGGACGTTTTTTGCCCCGCATTTTGAGTAATAGTTAGTGGTTCTGTGGCATCTTTCATGCCATTTATTAAATATGGTGTTTCTGATGGAGTGACAAATGAATATATCATTTTACTTCCAACATAAAACAATATTGAAAAAATAATAATTACTCCTAATAAAAAAGTTGCTTTAGCAATCAGCGTGTTTGATGATAAAAATTCACTAAAATTTCCCATTTTTTTTTGTGTTTCGTATGGTATTAATGTCTTAAAATATTTATTTATATTTCCCAATATTCCTTCGTTGGCATTCATATTATATTATTTATATAATAATAATATAATTTATATAATTAATAATAATATAATTTATATTATATTCAAATTTGAAAACTTGCTTTTTCAGTCTTATATTCCAGGAAACTTACCTTTAAGCTATATTTATTGTATAAAGTATTAATCAAAGATGCGTTTATTCCTTCTTTATAAATATTATAGGCTTCTTGTGGGTTAATAGAATTACCTATATAACGAATACGAGTTACAAAACCTTCAAATCCAATATTACTGGCAGTAGTATTTATATTTCCTAAATATATATTTTTAGTCAGTGTTACCGTATCATAATAATTTTTATATAATCCGTGCATAATAAATGAATTTCTTAATTTACCATCTAAATATACATCTAATGTTCGTGTGTCAACACTTATTGTTAAATTATTCCATTTTTGAACAGGTATATTAGGTATTTTGTATCTGGTATATATTGTTTTCCCCTCATCCGCTACTTTATCGGGGAAACATTCTATATCTATAAATAAATTATTTTCAAATTTGTCTAATGCTATGTTAATATTTTTAGGAAGAATTACAACATTTGCTGTAGGTGAAGGTATTTTTACCATTGTGCTAAGACCAGAAAGATTCTCTGGTAAACCAGGTGCTGTTAACGAATTAGGACTATTGGCAACATATAAAATATTTTTTTCTCTTGAAATATATTGTCCCCAATTATCTATATAAAACCAAACACTCAACATAAAATTAGAGGAAGTTATTTCTGGTATATCTTTAGCAAGTATTACGTTTTCATTAGAACTTGTTATATTTGCTAGAGAAGTACCTGTAGGTATAGTTTTTGCTGCTTCACACATTTTGTCATAAATTATATTTGTTTTGAAAAATATATTGTTCATTCCCCAAAATAATATAAAAACAAGAATTACTATAATAATTATATTTATACTACTCATTATAAAATATTAATATATAAAAATATTTTATAATGTTTTTAATATTATATTTTTTCTAAATAGAAATTTTGTTTTTTGTTAAATTATATAAAAATTGTATAGAATCAGGAGTTTTTATTTTATCAAAGTAATATATATCTTTAATACTTCCATATATACCATTGTCTTCTCCTATAGTTACATTATCTCCAACAAAATATGGTGTAACATTACTTTTTGAACCTACTAGTTTTCCATCTATAAAAACGTCTATAATATTATTTTCATAATTAATAACAAAATATAACCATTTTTGATGTTTTACATTTGACATTTCATATATGGTATCTAATTGGTCTGATTTATTACTTATTGTTCTAGATTTTATAATAATTTTTCTAGAGTTTCCATTATAATATATAACTGGTTTAAATCCATAATTAAACAATTCTGTGTCTTTTGTGTAAGCAATAGATGTATTTGTTGGTTGTGGATTTATATAAATATAAAAACTTAAACTGTAAGTATAATTATATGGAAATGTTTTATGGAGTTTTGAAGGATTAAAATAATTTACTCCTATATTATATAGACCAACTAAATCGTTTTTAAATAATTTGAAATTATATCCATCTATATTATAGTTAACATTATTTTTAGTATTATTATATTCATTTTTTACTGTATCTACGTTTGAACTATTTTCACTAGATATATTAGTTGAGGGACTTGTATTAAAATATGAAAATAAAGTTGTCATTTTTCTGGCTAATTGATTATTTTCAATATTAAGATTAGTATCATCATTAGAACTATTGAACTTTGGAATAGCAATGTTATCACTAATATTTTTATCTAAATTTTGATATTTTCCTAAAGTTTTCTTTTTATTTAAATAAAAAGGACCTTCTCCGGCTAAAACATCATTCTTGTTATTTTTTGCGAAAAATGTAAATAATAAAGGTAATGAAATAAGTAATGTTATTAAAATTACTAATACAATAAATAATAAATATATAGAAGATGGTGTTAATTTTATATCTTCATGTATTTCATCGACCAATATAACTAACAAACAAGGAATAAAGAATATTATATTTTTCAAAACACATATTATGTATTGAAAATTAATAGTACCTGTATTAATACAATTATCAGTATTGCTTGGTTGAATTGAAAATACTTTTGCAATTACAGCAAAAAGAACAATAATTATTAATATTCCAATTATACTTAAAACAAAATTAAAACCTGAATTATTAGTTATTTTCAAATTATCCAGTATAAAATTAATTATAAATACTGGAACTAATATTATTAAACATATTAAACTAAGATGCTTAAACATGTTAAAAAAGACATAGTCTATTTTTAAACTAGCATTACTAGTGCTATCCTTATTAATACTAAAATAAAATAAAATAGTATATATACCAAATGTTAATAACAATAACCACCAAAATATAGAATATTGTGTATCTTTTATTTTAAAAATATTTAAAATATCATTTAAATAAAAAAATAATCCAATTAGCAATAATACTACTGCTACAGTTATATGAAAATAAAATTTATTTATTATATTTTGTAAAAAACCTCTTTGTGTTTGTGGTGGAGGCATAAATAATATATTACATTATTAGTATATTATTTATTATAAGTATATTTATTAGTATATTTATTAGTATATTTATTATAAATTTTCAAAGGCAGTTTTTTTACCATGACAATCTCTACATAGTGCTTCTAAATTATCAATATTATTTGAACCTCCATATTCTAATTTTTTAACATGATCTACTTCAAACCACGCCGGTAATTGTTTATTACAATGTTTGCAATGCCAATTTTGGGAAGCAGCAACGTATTTTTTTTTAGTTTCACTAACACTCCTTTTTGTCGATATATTTCCGGAAGATAATATTTTTTGTTGTTGTTTTGATAAATAATTTTGATTGTTATTTATTGACGTTAATAAATTTTGGGATTGTTGGTTATTAACAGAACTAGAAAAATTATAATTATTGTTTAATTCATTTGTTATAGATTTAGACGTTAAATCAATAATAGGAGTTATAAAACTGGCTGTATTTCTATCAATTGGTAAATATTTTATATAACTATTGGCGTGCGTTACAAGTTCTTTGTAGTTGCCTGGATTTTTCTTTATAAATAAATAAACACACAAACCAATGAAAGCAAATAGCGCCATTTTGTAATATTTTTCATATTGTTTGAGTTTATTAATTAATTTTCCTTCAAAATATGTGTTTGCCAATACAAAAACAGTTATTAAAAAAATAATTATTTCTAGTTTCATAGTATTAATATTTAATATATAAATATATTATTAGTAGAACAATAACAATTATTAAGGAACCAAAAATATATTTTTCTTTATTTTTGCGCTCATCATTCTTTTTAATTTCTTTTAATTTGTAATTTTCATAATATTTATTTAAAGCATCATAATATGTAAGTTCAGGTTTGCCTAAATAAACATTTATTTTATTGTGTATAAAATGGACCCATTTTGAAAACGATTCTCTTGAATCTAGATATGGTGTTACTGGGTAAGCATCTAAAAACTTACTAAAAACGCCCCCTATATCAGAAATTGGTAAAAACAAAGGCAGATTTGTTACAAAGTCATAATATTTTTTTTTGGTACAATCATTTATATGTTCTGGATATGATAAGGCAATTGTATATAATACAAACCAATAATGCGGACCCCATATAATAGGATTAAATATATGGTTTGAGTTATGCATATTATAATTTTCTCATATTAAAATTTATAATATTAATTTTAATACGAATTTTAATATGAATTTTAATACGAATTTTAATACGAATTTTATAAGAAATTTCTCATTTTTGTTTAGTAAATAAATAACTTATATAAAAACATTATTATATGTTATAACAACATATAACATTAACTATGAATGTAAAAAAACAATATTTTTGTAATAATTGTGGTAAATTGGGACACTTATTTCATCAATGTAAAGTACCTATTACTAGTATAGGTATTATTCCTATTAGAATTGTAAAAAGTTATGATGCTTCTTTAAATAAATATAAAAATTCAGTTGAACTATTAATTATTAAACGTAAAGATACATTATCCTTTGTTGATTTTATGCGTGGAAAATATTCTATTGAAGATAAAAATTATATAAAAAATTTATTAAATAATATGACTACTAATGAAAGAAATTATATATTAAACAATGATTTTGATACAATATGGCAATATTTGTGGAATTATAATACAAATAATTCTTATAAAAATGAAGAAAAAACCTCAAAAATTAAATTTACAAATTTAAAACAAGGGTACAGTAACATTTTAGAAAGTTATAATTTAAAATCTATAATTGACTTATGTGATAAAAATTATGAAGAACCAGAATGGGGATTCCCAAAAGGGCGACGAAATTATCAAGAAAAAGATATTGTATGCGGACTAAGAGAATTTGAAGAAGAAACTGGTTATGAAAAAAATGATATTATTATTATTAATAATATAGTTCCATATGAAGAGATTTTTAGTGGTTCTAATTATAAATCATATAAGCATAAATATTTTGTAGGTATTATTGTTGATAATGGACAACCAAAAAATGATTATCAAATATATGAAATTGCTGAAATAAAATGGATACCTATAGATGATGTTAATAATTATATAAGAGAATATAATTATGAAAAAAAAAAAATAATAACTTATTTAAATAAATTATTAAAAAGTAATAAACTATATATTTAATATATAGCAATGAGCACTGTTACTAAGAATACATTAAATGATGGAACAATTGTTAATATTTCAGAGTCTTTAAGTGACGAAGAACAAGAAGAACAAGAAGAAGAAGAAGAACAAGAACAAGAGGAAAAAGAAGAACAAGAAGATGAAGATGAAGATGAAGAAGATGAAGATGAAGACAAGGAAAAAGAAGAATCATTTATTAAACCAATAAATAAAGACATTAAACAAACTAAAACAAAAAAGAAGAACAATGAAGAATTAGTATCATTATTTAGAGAAAACATAAATAAATTTGATAATAGCAAATTAGACAAAAATAAACTAGAAATATTAGAAAAAGATTTAAATACATTAACAGATTATAAATATTTTAATAATGCCGTTGAATTATTGAATGCACAAGAGTTAAATAATTCTTTTAATAGTAACTATAAATATTTATATCCACATTTGGATGATGAATTTTTAAATATTAAAATAGCAAACAAGCAAGAATTTGAAGAAAATAAATTAATAATTACAATAGAAGATGATTTTGAAAAACAAAGTAATGAAATTTGCAATAAAGATTTTGAATTAGCACCACATCAAAAATTCCTGAAAAATTTCCTTTCAATGTATACTCCATATAATGGTATATTATTATATCATGGATTAGGAACCGGTAAAACTTGCTCGGCAATTGGTGTTGCTGAAGAAACAAGAAAATATTTAAAATTTATGGGGTATAACGAACGAATAATAATAGTAGCGTCGCCAAATGTTCAAGAAAATTTTTATTTACAATTATTTGATGAACGAAAATTAGAAGAAAAAAACGGTGTTTGGACCATTAATAATTGTGCTGGTCAAAATATGCTAGATGAAATTAATATGATACAAAAAAATCTATCCCGTGATAAAGTAATAAAGATTGTCAAAAATATAATAAATAATTATTATTTATTTGTGGGATATACACAATTCGCAAATTTAATATTAAAGAAATCAAATATTTCGAATCAATCACTAAGCACGCTTGATTTGAAAAAAAAACAACTATTAATTAAAAATAAATTACAAAAATTTTTTGGTAATAGGTTAATTATAATTGATGAAATACATAATATACGTCAATCTAAAGATAATAGTAATAAATTAGTATCAAACGAGTTAATAAAATTAGTTAAAAATGTAGATAATTTGAAATTGTTGTTTATGTCAGCAACTCCTATGTTTAACGATTATAAAGAAATAATTTTTTTGATTAATATATTGAATTTGAACGATAGACGCTCAATAATAGAATTAAAAGATGTGTTTGCTAGTGATGGGAGTTTTATAGTAAATAGTAGCGGCACACAAGTTGGATTGGAACTATTTACAAGAAAAATAAACGGATATATAAGTTATATAAAAGGCGATAATCCATTAAGTTTTCCTTTTAGAATTTTACCAAATGATTTTGCTAAAACTAACAGTATTTTAAACAAAAAATATCCCGAATTTAAAATAAATGCTAATCCACTAAAAGAATCGCTAACACTATTTGATATATACGTAAATGATGCCAATATATCACCATATCAAGAATTTGTATATAATATTATTTTAAAAAATAATATATCAAAATTTGATGAAGAAAAAATAAATGCTATGGAATCTTTTGGATACACATTATTACAAAAACCATTAGAGTGTTTAAATATTGTATTTCCTAATAGTAAATTAGAAAACTATTTAAATGAGAAAATGATTTATTACAATAATAATATTGTAGAAGTAGTGCAAAATATAAATATTGAAGAAATAAATATGCTTGTTAACATAAAAACTATTGTTGGCAAATCAGCAATTAATAATATTATGACTTATCAAGAATCACAGGCACCTAAATCTAGATATGATTATAGATTCAAACCAGAATTTTTAAAAACTACAGTCACCAATATGTTTGAATATAATAATATTGGAAACTATAGTTTTAAGATTAAAGCAATAATTGATTCAATAATGGGTTCATATGGTCCAATAATAGTATATTCGCAATTTATAGATTCTGGATTAATACCAATAGCGCTTGCGTTAGAAGCAGTAGGATTTACACGTTATGGAAATAACAAATCACTATTTGCTAATTCGCCCAGTGAAGAATTAGATATAAATACTTATAAAAAAAAATCGGAACTATTACAATTTGGACAACGTTTTAGAGGTGCCAAATATGTAATTATAAGTGGAAATAGTAATATTTCTCCAGATATTGTAAGTGATTTAAAAGCCTGTACAGATTCTAATAATGTTGATGGTGAAAATGTTAAGGTAATTCTTTTATCCGCAGCAGGAAGTGAAGGATTGGATTTTAAATATATTAGGCAAATACATATATTGGAACCGTGGTATAATATAAATAGAGAAGAACAAATTATTGGACGCGCTATTAGAACGTGTAGTCATAAAGATTTGCCACTAAATAAAAGAAATGTCCAAATATTTATGCATGGAACATTATTAAGTAATTCTAATGAATCTGTTGATTTATTGATTTATAGAAAAGCCGAGGAAAAAGCTAAAATAATAGGAAATATTACAAGGGTCTTAAAAGAACATAGTATAGACTGTTATTTAAATTATGAGCAACAAAAATTTGATGAAACCTATTTAAATAAAAAAATACCTATTATTCTCTCTAATTCAAATACAATTGAGTTTGCTATTGGAGATAAATCAAATAGTCCATTATGTGATTATATGGCTAATTGTGCTTATAAATGTAAGCCGTCTTTAGAAGAATATGAAGAAAAATATGGAGAAAGCAAAATAGACATGTTTTCATATAACGAATCATTTTTGAAAACAAATAATGAAGTTATTATAAAACTTTTGAGAGATTTATATAAAGAATATTATTTTCGCACTAAAGGAGAGATTATTAATTATATATACACATTTAAAGAATATCCAATGGCACATATTGATAATGCGTTAGATGAATTAGTTAACAATGAAAATATTTTTATTAGTGACAAATATAATACGCAAGGAAAATTAATACATATTGATAATGTAGTAAATGATTTAGACGATTTATATATTTTTCAACCAATTAATTTGAATACAGATTCGACGCTTTTTGAAAGATCTAATGGAATAATGATAAAACCGGATGCTCTAAAAGTTGCTCTTCCTGAAGATTTTAATATATTTAGCGAAGAAGAAAAAATGATTGATAAAACAAAAGCAACAGAAACAAAAACAGAAACAGAAACAGAAACAAAAACAATAGAAACAAAAGAAACAAAAGCAACAGAAACAAAAACAGAAACATTGAAAACAACAATTACTCCAAAAATTGTATTAAGTAAAAATGATTTTGATGATAAATTAATAGAACAAAATATATTATATGTTAAAGCAATAATTCTTGAATTAGAACGCAATTATAATTTTATAATAACAGAATATACACCAACAAAAAGTGAATTTTTATTAAAAGACAACAAATATATTTATTATGGTAAAATGATGGACATATTAAAAGAGGATAAAGTTATAACTCTTAGTGAAATAAATACTTTAACAATAGACATATTGTTAGATGATTTAGATTTTAATAAAACTGTGTTATTAGTTATTTATTTATTAAATAATGGCTATAATGAACTAACTAATTTTGAAAAAGATTTACTAACTTATTATAATATGCGATTCTTAGAAGCAAATAATGGTAAATTAAAAGCACTATTTATACCAAACAAAAGTGAATTTCGTGAATATACTTTATATATTTTAACGCATACAAATAAAGAGACATCAAATATAACATTAAATAGTGCGCAATCAGAAGATTATAATGATTTTGATAATATTATTGTATCAAAACAAACACCTTCTTTACAAATATCAGTTCCGTTAGGATTTTTATCAAGAAATAAGAAAATCACCAAAGAATTAGTAACAGATTTTAAAGTAAAAACAGGGTCAAATAAAGGGGCGCGTTGCGAACAAGCCGGAAAACTTAATAGTGAGAAAATTTTTGTTGCTCTTGGTGTGAAAGATGTAATAATTGAAAAATTGAAAGGGAAAAAATTGGAAAAAGGCGAAAAGTTAAATCAAAAAAATTTCTGCGCAGCACAAGAATTATATTTTAGATTATATGATTTACGAAAGGTAGAAACTAAAAGGTGGTTTTTTAATCTCTCAGAAGCACAAATTAATAATTTATTGTAATAATAAAATATAATAAAATATAATAAAATATAATAAAATATAATAAAATATAATAAAATATAATAAAATATAATTTATTTTATTATATAATTGAAATAATTTTAAAGATTAAATTAATAATATATATAATCTAATGTCTAAAATACAAAACAAAAAATCATCAGTTAAGAAAATATCATTAGACAATTCACATGTTTATATTTCTTCATTGTTAACACAAAAAATAGTATTAAAATATGAGGAAGTTAATTCTGAACTATTTAACATATTAGAAACAAAATTAAAAAAACTCAATGAAGGAAAATGTATTAAAGAAGGATATGTTAAAAATAATAGTATTAAATTATTAACATATTCCAGTGGTGAATTATATGATAATAAAATATTGTTTGAATGTGTATTTGAATGTTTAATAACGAATCCAGTTGAGTCGACATTAATTTATTGTATTGCAAAATCAATAACTAAGGTAGGAGTTCGTGCGGAATTAATTGTAGATAATGAAGTTAGTCCATATATTATTTTTATAGCGCGCGATCACCATTATAATAATGAGTCTTTTTCACAAATAAAAGAAAATGATATTATGCAGGTTCGCATATTAGGGCAACGCTATGAGTTAAATGACAAATTTATTAGTATAATTGCTGAATTAATTAGTATCAATAATTATAGCACATTGAAAAATGAATTAGAAACAAAAGACTTTGAAGAAAATTTAGAAAAAATTGGTGGAAAAAAATTCAATATTAAAGTATCAAAATCCAAGGCAAAACAAATACAATTAATATCTAACGATTAGTTAATATACAAAATTTATTTAAAGATATTTTTTTATTTGTACTAATTACTAATTACTAATTACTAATTACTAATTATGGAAGTAAATAATAATGAACTTATTGAAGACATTGAAGACATTGAAGACGTGGAAGACATTGAAGACATTGAAGACAAAAACATAGCACATAAAAATAATCTTAGTGACTCTAATAATATAGATTCTAATGATTTGATTAAATTGTGTAAAATAATTGATTCTTTAGAAAGCAATCATCATATAGAAATTGCTAAAATATTAAAAACAAATAATGTTTATTTAAATGAAAATAGTAATGGAATTTTTGTTAATTTAAATAAAATATCTTCGACAGTTTATAAAACAATATGTAATTATATTGAGTTTATTAAAAAACAAGAAAATGATATAAATAAAGATGAAAAATTGAAAAGAACTTTACAAACAACTTATTTTAAAGATAATAAAGATATTGCTAGTACTAATACTAGTAATTAAAATGCTCTGTTTAAATAAAGAAGAATTATTAAATAATGTAGATTTAAGTGAATTAAAGCAATATATGTTATATGATATTAAAACAAGTAATAGAACTTCAAAAAATTTAACATATATTGAAAGCACAAATGCTAATGAAAGCATTAATGAAAGTGCGACCGATGAACGCAAAATTTCAAATAAGTTCAACAATAATAGAAAACAAAGCGTAGTAGTTAATTTAGGTGTTCCAAGAAGTCATGTTCAAATAAATTATACAAAAAAATTAAGTAAATATAACGAACCATTTAAAATAAATAATCATAAAAATTTTGCGGATAAATTATTTTGGGTATTTTACAAAATAATTAATAATTTGAGCGATGTAGATCTAGAACATATTAATTCATTTAAAGTAATGAAAGAGTTTAAAATAAATAGTGTAGAAAAATTACAAAATCAAAAAAATATTTTAAAAAATTTTAAAATTCAAAAAGGACTAGTTGAAGATGATCTTACAAACAATGAAAAAATAAATTTCAAAACTTTTCATGCCTTATGTGTTTTGTATTTGGTAAATGTAATAGTGGTTCGTGATAATAACACATATTGTGTATTGTGTACAAATAATGATGAGAAAGTTATTAATTTACAAAATTATAAATTGCTAAAAATATCTAACGTAAAAATGAGTCCTGGATTTAATAATTTTGATATTGAATTAGTTAATAATATAACAGAAGAAGAACTACAAAAAATATTAAACTCTTATTATGTTATTGAAGATATTAGTAAACCACTGAAAGCATTTAGTAATTATAAATTAGATGATTTAGTTAATATTGCTGAAAAGTTAAGCATTAATATATATGATGAACATACTAAAAAAAAGAAAAAGCAAGAATTATATGAAAATATAATGCAAAAATTAATTTGATTTAATTAAGACATATGTCGTTTTTTTTTTTCATCAAATTATTTTAAACAAAATTGATATTTATTAATTATTACAATGTAATAAATAATAAATAATAAATAATAATATATATTAATTATGAGTAAAAGTGATTTAACTAAAGAAATAAGCAAAGATTCTCAAAAAGAAGAATTAAGCAATAAATTTATAAAGTATATTGAAACATATTTGTCAACTTTTACACGATTTTCCGCAAATGTATATCCTGAATTTGAGATTCGTTTTGGAACAAAAAAAATAAAAAATATAAATAAAGTAGATTTTTACAATGTTATAAAGAGTTTGCTAAATTATGATTTTAAATTAGTAAATGAAAATTATCATCTGAAAATAATAAATGCTAGTAATTTGTCTAATATTAGAACACAAATAGATGGTATGCCAAATATTCAAAGTTATTGTAAATTAGATAATTTATCTGGAATCTTAGATGAAAATAATATTAAATTTGTAGAAAAAGAATATTTTAAAACTAGTGACGCGCAATTGTTTCCATTAGATTTTGATGATTATAACTTTCGCGTATGCTATCAAACAGAGCAAAATTATTCTAGAAATCATAGTGCGGTTGAAGAACTACATAATAAATGGAATTCATTAAAAAAAATATTTAGATATATTAAGCGCTACGAATACAGGCATCCCGATTTGCCCTTTTTGGTTCATTGTAGTATTGTTAAAACTTCTAAGTCATATAATGGTAAATTTATTGAGCAATTTAATATTAAAGATTCAGAGGTCTTTACTTCATTGGAAAATTTTGAAATAGAAATAGAGTTAAATAATGAACTTATTATTGCCAACAAATCATTTTCTAGTTTGGAATTTTTATATACTAATTTGCGCAAAGTTATTAAATATATTTTAATAGGATTACAAGAAACAAATTATCCCATAACGCTAAATGAGATGGAGTTTGCTATGCAACAATATTTAAAGTTGGCAAAAGGACCAGATTATACAAACATGATGAAACATAGTGTCAAAGATTTCATTGGTCCATCATCTTCAACATTACAAATGGTAAATATTTTACCAGAAGCCGAAATAAATGATACAAATAATTCTATTCCAAATATTAGAAAAAATTATACGGTAACAGATAAAGCTGATGGAACTAGAAAATTATTATATATATCACCACAAGGAAAATTATACTTTATTCCTATGACTATGAATATACAATTTACGGGATGTTATATTGAGAAAAAAGAATTATTTAATACTATTATAGACGGCGAACACATATTACATAATAAAACAGGCGAATATATAAATGTATTTGCTTGTTTTGATATATATTATTTTAATGGACAAAATGTAACAGGTTTGCCATTTATTAAATTAATTATTGAAGAAGAAGGAGAAAAAGGAGAAAAAGGAGAAAAAGGAGAAAAAGGAGAAAAAGGAGAAAAAGGAGAAAAAGAAAAAGGAGAAAAAGGAAAAGAAAAAGAAGAAGAAGATAAAATAGGAAAAAGCAAAAAAGAAGAAAATTTTAATTATCGTCTTATAATTTTAAATAGCGTAATAAAAACTATGGAGTTAAAATCGATTACAAATAGTAAAGAAATACACATTAAATTTAATGTGAAAAAATTTTATGGTGCTCATATATTCAATGGATGTGCGAGAATTTTAAATAATATTAAAGAGAGTCTATATGAATACAATACAGATGGATTAATTTTTACACCAGCAAACACAGGAGTGTGTAGTTTAAAAACAGGAGTTGCGGCTCCAAACTATAAAATTACATGGAATGAATCATTTAAATGGAAACCTCCAGAATATAATACTATTGATTTCTTAATCAAATTCAAAAAGAATGAATTAGGTGGAAATTATATGGGTACTTTAAATAATGAAGGGGAGGATTTGACATCATATAATCAAGTTAAAAATTATTATACTTTAATACTAAATGTAGGTTTTGATGAAAAAAAACATGGTTATATTAATCCATATAATGATATACTTAATAGCAATATAAAGCGTGATACTAAAGAATCATATACTAATAGTTATAGACCATGCCGATTTTATCCAACAAATCCAAGCGATCTTAATGCGGGATTATGTAATATTATGGGGAAATTGGACGAATCAAATAATCTCAAAATCTATACGTTAGAAGGTGAGGAAATAGAAGATAATATTATTGTAGAATTTGCCTATAATATTAATAATCCAGAATTTTGGAGATGGGAACCGCTACGTATTCGATATGATAAAACATCAGAATTACGTTCTGGTGTTAAAAATTTCGGTAATGCTTATCACGTTGCTAACTCCAATTGGCAATCTATTCATAATCCAATAAGTGAATCAATATTAATGACGGGAAATGGAGTTACAGTAAATAATGATGACGATGTATATTATAATAAAATTTCTAAAACATCAGAAACACAAGCATTGCGTGATTTTCATAATTTGTATGTTAAAAGTATGTTGATAAATAAAGTGTCCAAATCAGGATATTCATTAATAGATTACGCGGTTGGTAAAGGAGGTGATTTACCCAAATGGATTTCGGCAAATCTTAATTTTGTATTGGGTTTGGATTTAAGTAAAGATAATATTGAAAATAGATTAGATGGTGTATGTGCTCGCTATTTAAATTATGCTCAACGTTATACAGTTATTCCTAAAGCACTGTTTTTACATGGCAATAGTAGTAATAATATTAAGAATGGTTCGGCATTATATGATGAGAAATCAAAACAAATTATTAAAGCACTTTTTGGTGAAGGTACTAAAAATGAAGTGTTATTGGGCAAAGGTGTTTATAATAATTATGGGGTTGTAAAAAATGGATTTAATATTAGTTCTATTCAATTTGCGATACATTATATGTTTGAAAGCGAAACTGTGCTAAATGAGTTTATTAAAAATGTAAAAGAATGTACTTCATTAGAGGGTTATTTTATTGGAACATGTTATGATGGAACCAAAATATTTAATATGTTAAATTCTTTAAATAATAACGAATCAATTAGTATATTTAAAAATGAGAAAAAAATATGGGAATTAACGAAAAAATATGATGCTCAAGAATTTAATGATGATGAGTCTTGTTTAGGATATGCTATTAATGTTTATCAAGAAACAATTAATAAAACATTCAAAGAATACTTGGTTAATTATAAATATTTAACAAGAATCATGGAAAATAATGGATTTGTATTATTAAATGAAACTGAATATAAACAATTAAATTTGCCCGGGTCAATGGGTAATTTTGAGCAATTATACAATTTTATGAATAATGAAGTAAAAAGTAATAACTATTTATTAAAAAAATTAGGAAATTCGGCACACTTAAGCACTGAAGAAAAGCAAATATCATTTTTAAACAATTATTTCGTATTTAAAAAGATTAGAAATGTTGAATATGAACCAGATGAATTAGTATCTAAAAAAGAAGACTTGAAAGAAAAAGAATTACAAGATGAGATTATGGGTGATTTTAAAAAAATAGATGAAGAATTTGAAGTTAAGGAAAAAGAAAGTTTAGATGAAAAATCTAAAAAATTGGCATCCCAATATATTAAAGAAACACAAGACTTGGAGAAGCAATTAGAAGATGAAATAGAGGAGCAATTTGATAAAACTAAATCAACTGTTAATTTGAAATTAACAATAGATGAAAAACTTAAACTGGCTGAAGAAAAAAAGAAAGCAAAAGAAGAGGAAAAATTAAAAGCAGCGCAAGAAAAGAAGGCAGCCAAAGAAGCCGAGAAATCTTTAAAAGCAGAAACTAAAAAATCTCAGAAAGCAGAAACTAAGAAATCACAAAAAACACTAACTAAGAAAGTTTAAAAGCAACAAACACTATTTAACCCAATCAATTAAATTAATATATTATACATTTATATATTTGTAAATAATTATATAAATGTATTTTTCTATAGTTACTTAATAAAGTAACTATTAAAAAATACTATGACCTATATTAATTTGCCAAATTTGAATAATTTAAATTTAGATTTTAATATTATATATAAAAATAATAAGTGCCAAGCCAATATATTATCAGATGCTAATGATATAATAATATGTTATTCATTATATAATTATTTACATTTGTTAAAGCAAACTATTGACGAATATTATGAATATTGGGATATTTTGAAAAAAATAACAAATCCATATGAATATATACATACTATTGTTCCTAATCATAAATGTTCTTTATGTAAGCATAAACCATTGTCGCGGTCTTTTTTCAAAATGATAGAAATAATAGATACATTTAGTTTTTTAAACGAATCAAATAATATACAATCATTTCATTTGGCCGAAGGTCCAGGTGGGTTTATAGAAGCTTTTAATTATAAAAGAAATAATAAGCAAGATATTTATTATGGTATGACATTAATTAGTGATAATGTTAATATTCCTTCGTGGAAAAAAGCAACACAATTATTAAGTAATAACAAAAATATTAAAATAGAATATGGGGCATCAAAAAATGGAGATTTATTTTTAAAAGAAAACCTAATTTATTGTTATAAAAAATATTTTAGAGCAATGGATTATATTACTGCGGATGGAGGATTTGATTTTTCGCATGATTTTAATAACCAAGAAGAGATTTCATTTAAATTAATATTATCACAGATTTTTTTTGCGCTAATAATGCAAAAACAAGGGGGCAATTTTATATTAAAAATATTTGATGTATTTAAAATTAAAACAATAGAAGTTATATATTTGTTGTGTAATCTATATGAAAATGTCTTTATATTTAAACCAAATACTAGTCGATGTGCTAATTCTGAGAAATATATAATTTGTAGAAATTTTAAAAATAATAATAAAAAAATTATTACAAATATTATAGATAATTTTGATTTATTAATTAATAAAGTTGAAACTATTTATAGTTTATTTAATATTCAACTTAATCAATTATTTATTACAAAGTTACAAGAAATTAATTCAATATATGGACAACAACAATTAGAAAATATTAAAAATACTATTAATCTAATAAGAGAATTTAAAATTTTAAATATTCAACATAATTTATTAAATAATAATTATAATTCGTTTTTTAAATATTTAACTGTTTTTAACAAAAATATTCATTGTACTACTAGTACAATTAGTGATACTAGTACTACTAGTACAATTAGTGATACTAGTACTATTAGTGATACTATTACTACTAATACTATTACTACTAATCTAGAAATTTTCGACGAAGACTACACTATGGAAACCAATAATATTAACAATACTAATATTAATGAAGAAACATATTTGTCGTCATATAATGAAACTGTTATCAAATATTTCAATAAATTGAATGTATTAGTAAATATTAATATACAAAAATCAATAAATTGGTGTAAGAAACATCAATTTGTTATAAATAAAGAATTTATTTCAAAATATTAATTCGTTTTCTGCGCATTTTTGAATTATTAGTATCACAACCTACACATAATGCTGTGTTTTTTTTATCATAATGCGTATTAAGATAAGTTTTTTTACAATGAACACTATCATCGCAACTATACTTTAAACTATGGGTTCGCGCACTGGAAGAAACTGGTCCTTGGCATTGAAATTTTTTATTTGATGGGTTAAAAGTGCGACATACTGTTTCTCCATTACATTGTGTTCTTAGAACTCCGTTTATAAAAGTATCCGATTCACTGGTCGTTAGAGGTAAATTTTGATTAAATGTTTTGTTCTTGTTGTATAAATATTCTCTATGTGATGAAGCATAATTATTTGATAAATTTGTAGTCGCAGTTTTAATTACTAAAGCACTTGGATTAAATGAAGTACATATTGTTTTATTTGATGAAGAATCATAGAATTTGTCACTAGTTAGAGTGTCACAATCAGGATATTTATCTAAATAAGTATATATACTCAAATTACAATTTAAATCATTAGTATTTGGAATATTATTCTTGGTAACAATAGTGCTGCCTGGTTTATCTAAACTTCCTATTAAAGATAAACTACTAAATGTTGCCGTAGTGTTTGTATTTTTATTTACATATTGTTTTCTATAATGCCTTATAGGATTGGCATGAAATTTATATTTTTTAATACTACAATCTTGGGACCATGGAATATATGTATTACTAGTACTAGGTTCTTCATTCATTATAATTTTAGGGATAATTGTAACATTATTATTTACTAATCCTTTTGAAATAATATTTGGAGTTATTTGATTAAAATAAAGTCTCATAGTACTATATACTTATAAATATAAAAAATATGAAATAAAAATATGAAATAAAAATATGAAATAAAAATATGAAATAAAAATAAACTGGTATTATTTTAATTATTATTATATATTAGATTATGTCAAATAAAACTATAATTTTTATTAATAAATTATTTCATAAGCTAACATTACAAAAATTTATAGTAGTTGTTTTATTTATAGCATTAATAATATTTTTTGTAAATATTAATTCATTATTTAAAATCACTGAAGGTAATGTTCCTTGTAAATTTACGCCTAATCAAAAACAAATGGAAGGAAACTTAAACGCTAAAGCAAAAAAATATGAAAAAGACATTCCAAACTTAGATAATTCTAAATCTGTGTTGAGTAATATAAGTGACCTAAAATCTAAAGTCCAAAGATAAAAAATATGAAATAATATAATTATTATCTAAAATTATTATATTATATTATTTTAATTATTGAACTATGGGTGATTCGCAAAAATGTGTAGTTGATGAACTTTTTGGATTTCAACATCCATATAGTTTTTGTGTAAAACCATCCGACAAAATGGTAGAAACAAGTAAATTCAATAAAGGCGGATGGACATTGGATAATACTGCGCGAGTATTTGGTGGTATGTTTAATTATGTTGATTATTTAGTGGCAGATCCTCAAATTGGAACATCAGAAGAATGTTTATATTATGGAAAAGGTGTAATAGGTAATAAATATGTTTTAAAAACTAATATACAATGCACCCCTGTAGATAGTTTGGGAAATATTATAGCAGTTTCTGGAGAAACTCCTTATTTACATAAATATATTAATAATATTACTGACGGGTCAAGTTTTTTAACTGGAGGACAAAGCAATGCTCATCTTACTGGTGTAATACCATCAGCATTTTATAGTGCTACAAAACTAGGTTATAATGTTACAGACCTAGTTACGTCTTTTACTGGAAAAGTTAAACCTTATTGTATGAAAGCAAGTGTCAAATGTCATTTAATTGACTATAGCGGTGAGGGAGTTCGAGGTCCTAGAAATTATAGTGGAAATAGTCCAGATGTATATTTAGGTCTTGATGATCTAAGAAGATTAAAACCAGACAATTTTAGTAATGGCGCAATAACAATTCCAACAACAATAAGCGGGGATAGTGTCGATAGTTTTGATAATATATATCCTAGTGTTAATGATGTAATACTAAAGCAAAATATTGATAAAGTACAGAATGTTTCTGAGTTTGATAAAATATTAAATTCTGTAAATATAGACAAAGCACTAGACTCTATAAACTTTGAAGACGAATTATTAGTTAAACTATATTATGTAGGATTTTCAATATTGTTAATTTTAATAATATTAAAATTAGTACTTAAAAGAAAGTAATAGTAGTTTTTAATATAAAAAAAATTGATTACATAAACACTTAAAATGATTAACTTCATAAAAAGATGAGTGACTTATATACACAATTGCCAATTGTTAATAAAGGAACCGGTGCCGGTGGTGCAAATACAAATTATTATGGAAAAAAATTTGAAGAGAAAACTAATAATGAGCAAAGATTATTAGAAGCCGGCTACATAAAAACCTGTATTACACATAAATCAAAAAAAACATATATTTATGTTTTAATAAAAACATATGAAACTAAAACAATCGTGTTTGTATTACAAAATGGATTAAAAATGTATATGAAAAACAAATATAATATTGATTTATTTAGATGCCCTGATGAAGCCTATATTATTGAATATAATAACGGTAGAAAAGTAATAAAAATATTAGAAAAAAAAAGAGCAAAATAAAGAGGGTTCAGTAGAAACTAAATTATGGTCTGGACCTTCGCTTAAAAGAGAATACGAATTAGTTTTGGGTTCCGAGTTTAGTGTATTTTATGGATTTTGTGTTAGTGAGTTTTTGAAAAATAAACTTGTTTCTAATAATAAAAAATATACAATATTAAATTCAATATTTAATGAAAATAATATTGCGGTTTTATTTGGAGATGATGAGAATTATTTTGAAACATTTGATGCATGGTTAAATAGTATGTAGCGTTAGTTTAGTAGTTTTTAATAATAACTTCTTTTGCCTTTGCGTCTGGGTTTTTAGAATTAATTGACCTTTTACATAAAATTGCTAATATGTTATATTTTTTATTACAAAAGTTTTCGCGCACTAAACTCACATCAGCATTACTTAACATCATTTTTTTATTATTTTCGGTTAAACTATGTATTAATTTAAATAATTTATTATGATTTTCTATGTTAAATCCGTTTTCAGTATATCCAACAAATGATGTGGTTGTTTCTGGAGCATATGGAGGGTCAAGATATACAAAATCATTAGGTTCTACACGAGTTAGTGATGTAGTAAAATCACAACATTCAAAAACTACATTTTGTATTAAATCAGTTATTTCTTCTAAATGTTCTTTATTTATAATTTCTGGATTGTTATAGTGTCCGTATGGAACATTAAATCCATTTGGACCAACACGAAATACACCTCTGAAACAAGTCTTATTTAAAAATATAAACATAGCAGAACCCAAAATACTTTTTTTTTCACTTACGCATAATTTGTTATATTCACTTCGTATCCAATAATAATAATTTTCTTTTGCGATTTTAGCGTCTGTTATATTTGTGGGTGCTCTATTTATTGCTCCATTTCCACAATCGTTAAAATCTGTAATAATAGTTTGTAGCATGTCATATAATTCATTATGATGTGATTGAATGTTTTTATAGACATAAATTAATGGTTCATTTAAATCATACGCATATAATGCGCCGTGTATTTTTATAATACCACTTTTTACATAAGATAATAAAGTTAATAAAACACTACCTCCTCCTAAAAATATTTCACGATAATTATTTATTTCAACTGGAAAATCAGGAATAAGTTTATCTATTATTTGGGTTTTTCCACCAACCCATTTTAAAATTGGTTTACTAACATGTATTTTTTTAGTTGGACTAGTTTTAACAAGTGTATTAGTATAAACTAATTCAACCAAGTTTTCTCTAGCAATATTTTTGCTCATTTCTTTTATATTATGAGTATGTGATGTAATGTGTGATTTTTGGTTAAACTCTTTTCCGCACTTTTCGCAATTATATTTAGTCATTTTTAGTTATACCATAATATAGTATTTTAAATCAATTTTTTAATATAACCCAAAAAAAATATAATATTTTTATATTAAAATGACAAAATATAAAAAATTAGTTAAAAAAAGAAGTTTGCGTTATAAAAATTGTAAGACACACAGACGCAAGGGTCGTAAAGCAGGCGCTGGTGGCACCTGGCGCCGGAGAATAGGCAATTTGCTCGGGACAGGGAGGGTTAGTTCATTGTTACATAGAGTGGGCGCTCCTTTGGCAAGAAGAACTAGAAGACGCACAGAATCACCCACAATAACTATGCATAATTTATCTACTCATGTTGACGATTTGCGCACTTTATATGGCACTTGGCGCAATGACGATGCGCTTAATACCGCCATCCGCTTGGGTGAGAGGGCGTGCTCAATACTAGATGATGAAATCCGTCACGAGCGCATAGGGGCGGAGGTTGACCTGAAAGAAGTACAAACACGGGGCAGCGTCTCATTGAATGAACCAGAAATAAGCTCACACACAGCGATATGGATTTACCTCATAAGAAAGTATATACTATTGATTAAAAGACTCGAAACTATAGCACACTCGGTATGGCGTGGATACTTTCACATAAGGTCGAAAAATAAAGATAAAAGCCTTGAAAAACATTTTATAGTCGATATACAGGAATACAAAACTCTAGTAACAAGAATAAAAGATATAGAACAACAAATTGAAGAAATACTAGACCAAATTGATGAAGATATATGCCCAGTTCTACCATATAATGAAGCGATTAAACAGTTATATGGAAATAATTATGATAAGGATTATGATGATAAGGATAATGATGATAAGGATGATGATGATAAGGATGATGATGATTAATAATAAAGGGCAATGGTGCTGGTACTGTGAATACAACTTATTATGGGAAAAGTTTAAAGAAAAAATTTATAATCAACAAAGATTATTAACAATTGATATACACATAAAATAGGTATTTTGAAAATAATTTTTATACATCATTTAAATAGTTATGGACCAAATTAGCGCTATTTGTATTTGTAATTTCTCCAGCCAATACGCTATCTTCATATAATTTACGCAATACATCATTTGGTGCCTGCGAACCTAACTTTATTAAATTTTTCTCTCGTAAAAAATTTTTGACATCTTGAATGGGTAATAGTTTTAGTTTTGAAACTTCTTGTTTTATTTTTTTTTGAGTGTCCCTATTTTTTATAAGTAATCCAATATGTTTAGCGTCTGGTTTTTTACCTAATTTATACTTATATGTTCTAGTAATTCTACGCAATTTTGGAATATAACTATCTTCTTTTGTAGTTTCTTTTGTAGTTTCTTTTATGTCTTCTTGTATGTCTTCTTTTGTATCTTCTTTTGTATCTTCTTTTGTTTCCACTGTTATCTTCTCTTGTGGTATAACTTCCATAGATAAAATTTCTTCACTTACAACTTTTTCTTTAGTGGGAGAATAATTATTGCCATAATCATATGACGCAGATATTACTTCATTATTTAACCTGTTAAATGATTTTTTATTTGAGAGATTGTCAGTATTTGTTATTTCTTGTGAACTATCTTCGAAAATTTTCAATTCAATATTGGGTTTAGTATCAATATTTGCTTTAGTATCAATATTTGCTTTAGTATCATTATTTGCTTTAGTATCATTATTTTCTTTAGTTTCAAGACTTGTATTATATTTATTATGAAATGCGGAATGATCGTAATATGTATTATTTTCCAAAGCTAGTTGTAGTCTTTTTCCGGTATGTGTGTTGTGTATATTATGCTTTTGAGTTTTATTTAAATCTCTAAATGTAGGTTTTGAACCATTTTTTAAACAACCATAATTAGGTTCTCTATTTGAATTATATATTAAACTGTCTTTAGGAATTTCAATATTTATATCTGTATTTACTAACTTCAATGTTTTCTTCTTATTTTTTTCCTTATTTTTTTTTGATAAATCATGCAAAAATGTGAGAGATTTATTAAATTCTCGTTCAAAGTCATTATTTTCAAAATCTTTTGGTTCAAATAAATTTGAGTTCGGCATAGCATGTGTTTTTTCTTTTGATTTTTCTTCGTTTATAACTTCTGTTTCTTTGTTTTTTTGATAATCTTTTACTTTTTTTAATAATTCTTTTTTTAATTTATTAGATTTTAATGATTGGGTTTTATCTTGAATTGGTTTAGTTTTTTTTTCTTTTTTTTGCTTTAAACTTTTTTTTCCACCATTAAACATAAATAAGTCTGGATTTATTTCTAATATTTTATGTGTTGCCATATTATTTGTAATTATTTATATTTAAAATATAAATAATTAACCAATTTTAGTATTTTGGTATTTTGGTATTTTGGTATTTTAGTTAAAATAAATTTTTGTTAAAATTGATTTATAAAATATTAAAGTTTTGTAGTTAATAAAAAATATGACTTCTGAAATTAACAATAAAGAAATCTCAGATTCAGAAATTCCATGGATTCTTATTGAATCCTATTTTAAACATAAGCACCTTAAACAATTGGTTAAGCATCAACTAGAATCGTATAATTATTTTGTAAATAATCAAATACAACAAACAATAGAAATGTTTAATCCATTACTTATTGCATCTGAGCATGATTTTATTAAAGAATTAAATTTATATAGATTGGAAATAGAAATTACATTTGAGAACTTTTCAATATATCGCCCACAAATTTATGAAAATAATGGTTCCACAAAAATTATGTTTCCACAAGAAGCCCGTTTGCGAAATTTTTCATATTCATCAGCAATGACAATTGATTTAAATATTAAATATATTATACGTAATGGTGAAAATTATAAAAATGTCCTAAATTATCAAAAAAAGATTAAAAATGTTCATATTGGAAAACTTCCAATTATGTTGAAATCGGATCTTTGTGTATTAAATCAATATAAACATTTAAATCATAATGAAACAGGCGAATGTTATATGGATCCAGGTGGATATTTTATTATTAATGGTTCCGAAAAAACTTGTATTAGTCAAGAGCGCGCTGCGGAAAACCAAATTTATTGTTATAATATTGAAAAAAATAATAATAAATGGTCTTGGAAAGCAGAAATGAAATGTATTCCAGATTGGAAATGTATTTCTCCTAAGCAAATTAATATATTAGTTGCTTCTAGAAATAATGGTTATGGTAATGCTCTTTATTTACAAATTCCACGCGTTAAAATACCGATTCCTCTATTTATTATGTTTAGGGCATTTAATATTATTAGTGATAAAGAAATTTGTGAATTGATTATGCTTGATATTACTAAAGAAAATATGAAAAAAATGCTAATTTCATTAAAAGCGTCCATTATTGAGGCCAATAAAGTTGTAACACAAGAAGCAGCCATTAAATATATTGTTGCTAATGTCATCTATACTCCAATGAATATGGATAAAGAAACAGGTTCAAAGAAAAAGCACGATTTTGCTATTGAAGTATTAAATAATGATATTTTCCCACATTGTAAAACAGAAAAACAGAAAATTTATATGCTCGGTTATATGACAAACATTTTACTTCAAACTTCATTTGGTTGGTTATTAGAAAGCGACAGGGACTCATATGTTAATAAACGTGTTGATTTAACAGGTCCATTGTTAAATAACTTGCTGCGTAATTATTTTAATAAACTTGTTAAGGATATGAAAAAGCAAATTATTCGTGAAATTAATACAGGTTCATGGAAATCTAATGATGATTATGAAAATATAATTACAAAAACAAATATTTATAAAATTATTAAATCAACAACTATTGAGCAAGGCATTAAACGAGCATTGGCAACAGGTGATTTCGGTATTAAGCAAATCAATAGTAATAAAGTAGGAGTCGCACAAGTATTAAATCGATTAACATATTTATCAAGTTTAAGTCATTTAAGACGTGTAAATACACCAATTGACAAGAGCGGAAAATTAGTTCCACCACGTAGATTACATAACTCTACTTGGGGATTCTTATGTCCGGCCGAAACACCAGAAGGACAATCTATTGGTATTGTAAAGAACTTGGCATATTTAGCCCATGTAACTATTAACTCTAATAGTTCTGGACTTTATGACTATATTTTGCCAATTATTGACAATATTGATACTTATAGCGGTTCATATAAAGATTTAGATGATTACGTAAAAGTATTTATTAATGGTTCGTGGGTAGGTATAACAAACGACCCTGATAAAATTTACAGGTGCTTAAAAGATAAAAAATATAAGGGCATTATAAATATTTATACTTCTATTATATTTAATAGCAAATTAAAAGAAATTAGAGTTTGTAATGATGCTGGACGCATTACACGTCCTTTATTAAAAGTTAAAAATAATAAAATTATGTATAATGCTAGTATTGTTGAAAAAGTTAGAACTGGAGAATTAAACTGGGATGATTTAGTAATTGCTATTAAATTAGAGGATTCAGTTATTGAATACGTTGATTCATACGAACAAAATAGCGCACTAATTGCTATGAAAACAAACATTTTAAATAATTCTAACACCAATACTATTTATCATTATAGTCATTGTGAAATTCATCCCAGTACAATTTTTGGAATTTTAGCATCATGTATTCCCTTTCCAGATTCTAATCAATCGCCTCGTAATACATACCAATCCGCAATGGGTAAGCAAGCAATCGGTATGTATGTAACTAATTATGATAATCGAATGGATAAAACAGCCTACGTATTAACATATCCTATGCGTCCATTAGTAGAAACACGAATTATGAATATTATTAAACTAAACAATATTCCATCCGGACAACAAGTAATTGTAGCAATTGCCAGTCATACTGGTTATAATCAAGAAGACTCGCTATTATTTAATAAAGGTGCTATTGATCGCGGACTATTTTTGGCAACAATTTATCATACAGAAAAAGATGAAGATAAGAAACTTTTTGGAACTGAAGAAATGAGGTGTAAGCCAGATAAAACAAAAACTAAAAATATTAAGTTTGCCAACTATGATAAATTAAATAATCAAGGTATTGTTCCTGAAAATAGTTTAATAGAAGATAGAGATATTATTATTGGAAAAGTTATTCCAATTAAAGAAAATAAAAATGATTTTACAAAAACAGTAAAATATAGTGACGGTTCAATTTCATATAGAACACACGAAGAAAGTTATATTGATAAAAATTATCTAGAATCAAATGGCGACGGATATAATTTTTGTAAGGTTCGTATTCGTAATTTTCGAAAACCAGTAATTGGTGATAAATTTTCAAGCAGGCATGGACAAAAAGGGACAATTGGTAATATTATTCCAGAAGAAGATATGCCATTTACGGCAAATGGATTAAAACCCGATATTATTATTAATCCACATGCTATTCCAAGTAGAATGACTATTGCGCAATTAAAAGAGACACTATTGGGCAAAGTTTTACTTGAATTGGGATTATTTGGAGATGGAACAAGTTTTGGTGATTTTGAAATTTCTACTATTATTGATAAATTAAATGAGTTAGGTTATGAATCCAAAGGAAATGAGTTAATGTATAATGCTTTAACCGGCGAACAATTAACAATGAACATATTTATTGGTCCCGCGTTTTATCAACGCCTTAAACATATGGTAAATGATAAACAACATAGTAGATCAATTGGACCAATGGTAAATTTAACAAGGCAACCGGCGGAGGGCAGGTCGCGCGATGGTGGATTACGTTTTGGTGAAATGGAAAGAGACTGTATGATTTCACATGGGGCATCGCGATTTACTAAAGGTAGAATATATGATGCTTCTGACGCATTTAGTGTATTTGTATGTAATAAATGCGGAATGATTGCGTCGTTTAACAATAAGGAACATATTCATTATTGTAATACATGTAGCAATAGAAATGACTTTAAATATGTTGAGTTGCCATATGCTTGTAAACTTATGTTCCAAGAGTTAATAACAATGAATGTTGCACCGCGGATCATGTGTGAATAAATTGTTTAACAATTACAATACTAAATACTAATTATAGTACTAACCTATAACATAATTTTTTTTGATTATTTAAGAAGATTTTATTTTATTTTATTTTATTTTATTTTTTATTTATTTTTATTTATTTTTTTTTATTTTTTATTTATTTTTATTTATTTTTTTTTTATTTTTTTTTATTTTTTATTTATTTAAAATAAATAAGTATAATATATTATGTCTTTCGATCAAACCAAATTAGGAGGAAATCACAAAGGAAAGCAACCTATGTTACATGGACATATAGAAGGAGGTAATGACAGAGCACTAAGTCGCAAACAGTTATCGCGATCATTTGGAAATATGATTAATAGTGGTTTAGGAACATCGCCATTGCTTTATTCCAAAAATATATTAGGACCTTTTAGAACAGCTATTAATGGTGGTGATGTTGTTACTAATACTATAGAACCTACAAATATAAAATATGGAAGACTTCCTAATCAAGTTGGAGGCAATAATTTATCACGACTACAAGTTGGCGGAGATGGAACTTCTAGTCAAAATGGAAACGCAATGTATTCTGGGAATCCCAAATATGTATATGATGGGTCTGACTACATTAGATTTAAAAAACTACAAGCTATAAATAAGACTTATAACGATACTAGTTATGGAGGAGCAGCAAATTCACAATCACAACATGCTATTAGTAGAGTTAGAAAATAAACTTTTTTTAATATTTTATATTTTATGATTTTATATTTTATGATTTTATATTTTTTTTAATATTATAAAAATTAAAAATTTCAAATATTTATAATATTATATTTATATTATAAATATGGAAGAGTCTCCCACTTTAGAAGTAGTTAATACAGAAAGCGAAAAAGCGGTCGAACCTGATTCGCAACCTATTGTAGAAGATGTTATTGAAGAACCTATTGTAGAACCTGTACTAGAACCTGTTGTAGAACCTGTACTAGAACCTACTGTAGAACCTATTGTAGAACCTGTTGTAGAACCTATTGTAGAACCTATTGTAGAACCTGTACTAGAATCTATTGTAGAACCTATTGTAGAACCTGTGCTAGAACCTATTGTAGAACCTGTCCTAGAACCTGTACTAGAACCTATTGTAGAACCTGTCCTAGAACCTGTGCTAGAACCTATTGTAGAACCTATTGTAGAACCTGTGCTAGAACCTGTGCTAGAACCTGTGCTAGAACCTGTGCTAGAACCTGTGCTAGAACCTGTTTCTGTAGAAGATACTACAAAAACATCAAATATGAAAATATATTTTAAAGAGTTAGATCTTATAGACTATGCCAATATTTTTAATACAACAATAAACAAGAACCCTCCAAATACAAAATCTTATTTAGAAAAAAAAACTGTTATTGATAATTTTTATAAATTTTCATTTAATACTAATGTTACTAGATTTAGAGAAGCTATTAAAATGAAAATGCAAATGAAATAAATTATTTTATTTAATATATATAAATGCCTACATCCAAAAGCATGCCTGCGAATGGTAGCAATGTGTCAGATAGAACTAGTTCATTTATCTTAGGAAGACGAGCATATAATTTTTCTTCACATAATCCTAGTAATGTGAATAAAAATATTGATTATAGTTCAGTTCTAGGAAAACCATCATCTATTGTTTATGGAAAACCGCTAAATAATATAGGCAACGATTTAAGAATACAAAGATTGCGCTTGACAACAATAGGCGTAGCATCAATGCGTATAAAAGCTAGCAACGATTACGTCCATTTAAATGGGAAAAACCAAGATATTAACTTAATAAATAATGTGTTATCACGAGTTAGAGGAGGTGGTTCTATTGTTTCAAAAAAAGGACAGAATGATTGTACATTTTGTGTGTAAAATTTTATATATATTATATATATTATATATATATAATATGTATAATATAAAGTGCCGTCAATTTTTAGTAGGATGTTTTCAAGAAAAAAAAAATCACCAAAACCTCAAAATTCAACACAAAAAAACAGAGTTAAGAGGGTTCTAAACATGATAACGGGTCAAAGAAGTCCTCATCGTATTGTTGGTATTGAGTTGCCACCAGTGCCAGAAATGCCACCAATCCCAACAATTACACCACACGACGAACAATTGTATGAAACCATTAATAGCAGATATATCACGCTTGGTACTAATATTCAAAGTTATACAGCCGAGGCGCAACAACTTAGTGACGCTATTACGCGTAAAAAAAAATTGCTAATTTTAGCAACTAGAAAAAATTATCCTAAACCTACAGTAGATATCATTACATCACAACTAAAAGAACTTAAAGCGTCTAATGATACAAATAATGAAGAAATTATGCATAGTATAACTGAACTAGCAAAAGTCAATGCGGAGCGTGACATAATAGAAAAACGTAATAAAACTTATTTTGATAACTTAAGAAAACAAATTGCGCGAGCAAAAGCTGTTCGACAAGCAACCAGTGGACAAAGACAAGAGTTTCCACCAGATCAAGAGTTATCATTAGCAGATAAGACTGAGTTAAAAAATTTTATGGAAGAAATACACGGAGATGGTTTATCACCAGAAGATAATGAGTTATTACAACGTGAGTTATCTGAAATACATGGACAAGACTTAACACAAGAAGAGGAAGATTTATATAATAGTGAATTTGGAGAACCTAGCGTACCTAGCACATACATAGCACATAGACCACCTAGAGAACCTAGACCACCTAGAGTACCTAGACCACCTAGAGTACCTAGAGTACCTAGAGAACCTAAACCACCTAAACCGCCTAGACCAGATGATACCGCTCAAAATTTACGACAACATTTAGGAGGAACAAGAAAGCGACACAAACATAAGAAACACAAGAAAAAACATTAAACTTTTAAACATTAAATATTAAACATTAGTATTTAAAAATATATTTTCTTATCATAATAGATAAGAAAATATATTATGGCACTAGTTAAAGAATATTTAACTATTACTAAAAAGTATAAAGAGCTTTACGGCGAAAAAACATTAATTTTGATGCAAGTAGGCAGTTTTTATGAATGTTATGCTATTAAAAAAGCCAAGGATGTATATGAAGGAAGTAATATATTAGAATTTACTCAAATTAATGATATGATTATTGCTAATAAAAATACATATGTAGATAATAATGAAATTGTTATGGCTGGATTTTGCTTAGCACAAAAAGATAAATATGTTAAAAAAATGATTAATCATGGATATACTGTGATACTATATGACCAAGACAGTGATAATAAAAATACTACTCGTAGTTTAGACTGTATATATTCTCCCGGTACATTTTTTGATAATAATGATTGTTATAGTTTAAATAGTGACGGAAATAATGAAAATAATAATTTAAGCAATAATACAATATGTATATGGATTCATTATTCTAAATCTAGTAAATTAGTTAAAACAGAAAGTATTAGTATTGGGTTAAATATTATTAATATTTTTACGGGAAAAATAGTAAGTTATGAATATTGTCATCCATTTTTAAATACTCCAACAACATATGACCAATTAGAAAAATATATTTCAATATATAACCCTTCAGAAGCAATAATTATTACAAATATTACAAATAACATTTATAATAACAAAAATTGTGCAAAAAATAATGGTGAAACTAATAACATCAAAAATACATATATTGATGATGTTATTAGTTTTGCCAATATTCATGCGTATAAAATTTACAAAATTTATTTAACCGAAACACCAGAAATAAAAAATAATAATTTAGATAGTTTTGAGAGAATCGCCCTTAATTGTGAAAAGCAAATATATCAACAAGAATTAATTGATAAAATATATGGGCAAGGTTCGTATAGAGAGAAATCTGAGTTTCAAAATTACGCTATAACCAATCAAAGTTTATGTTTTTTAATTGATTTTATATATAAACATAATCCTTCATTAATTAAAAATATTAGTTATCCTTGTTTTGATAATGTTAATAGTAAATTAATATTGGCCAATCATTCTCTCAAACAATTAAATATGATTAGCGACCAAAGACATAACGGTAAATTGGGTTGCGTGGCCAATTTTTTGAATAATTGTATTACTAATTCTGGAAAACGAAAATTCCAATATGATTTATTACATCCGTTATGTGATATTGATGTTTTAAACACTTGCTATAATGTGACCGACCATTTAAAAAAAACAGAATTTTATAAAATTATTAAAGAATATTTAATAAATGTGAGAGATATTGAGAAGTTAGAACGCAAAGTTTTCCTGGGAAAAATAGACCCCAAGGATTTTGCAATATTATATAGCAATCTCTCAAACATTTCAAAATTATTTGAAATAATAATTAATACTAAAGAAAATAGCGAACTTGCCGACTATATAAATACGCACATTAATTGTAATATTTCTAATTTATGTAGCGTTATTAACACATATATTGAAAAAACTTTTGATTTAAATAAACTTGATGCTATTGTTATTGATAAATTGAATAGTTATAGCCTACATGAGTTAGTTTTTATTAATGAAAATTATAATGAGGAGCAAAATATGTTATTTAAAAATAATATTGATTCTAAGCAGCAATTAGAAGCAATTGTTAATTATTTTTCTAATTTATTGTGTGATTATGAGAGACCGAAAACTTCAAAAAATAAACTAAAACCTAATAAAAATAATAGTTGCGAAGAACATAATGAGGAATCCATTGATGAATTCGCAAATGAATGTGCTAATGAATCAAATAGAGCATCATATGTTAAAATTCACGAAACTTCAAAAAATGAAGCATCATTACTAATTACAAAGCGCAGAGCAGGTATTTTAAAAGAACTATTACAAAAAATTATAAAAAAATCCGGTGCCAAGTGCCAAATAAACTATGTTTCAAAATATAGTAAAACAAACGAAATTATTGAGTTAGATCTAGCAACTATTGAATTTAAAAATCATGGAACAAATAATTCCAATAATATTATTGACTCCCCATATATAGCAAACATAACACAAGCAATTCAAAATTCGAGAGAAGATTTAATAACAATAATACATAAAAATTATAAAAATATTGTTGCGGAGTTTAATGAATTAATAACAAACCACTTTTTAATTAATAATACAACTAGTCCAATTGCCAACGAATCAAATTTATCGTTGCTAGGTAAAATCTCTCAATTTATTGCACAAATTGATGTATGTTATGCACGAACATATAATGCTGTTAAATATAATTATTGTAAGCCAATTATAAATAATGAATTATGTGAAAATAGTACTAAATCATATGTTAATTTTAAAAAAATTAGACATTGCTTAATAGAGCATTTAAATACAAGCGAATTATATGTAACAAATGATCTCTCTATTGGTTATAATAGTAATGGACTATTATTATATGGAACAAATGCCGTGGGTAAAACAAGTTTTATAAAATCGCTAGGTATTGCCATTATTATGGCACAAGCCGGAATGTATGTTCCGTGTGAAGAATTTACATATTATCCATATGAATATTTATTTACACGTATTTTGGGAAATGATAATATATTCAAAGGTCTCTCAACATTTGCCGTGGAAATGTCTGAATTGCGAACAATATTAAAAAATGCTACATCTAAAAGTATTATTTTAGGCGATGAATTGTGTAGTGGAACAGAAACTACATCGGCACTAAGTATTTTTGTGGCCAGTTTGGAGAGATTACATACATTAGAAAGCACGTTCTTATTTGCTACACATTTTCACGAAATATTAGATTATGAAGAAGTTAAAAATCTTAATAAAATGAAAATTTATCATATGAGTGTATTTTATGATTATAAAGAAAATACATTAATTTATGATAGAAAATTGAGAGAAGGTTCAGGCGATTCTATGTATGGACTTGAAGTATGTAAATCTTTGGCGTTACCAGATGATTTTATTGAACGCGCCTATAGTATTCGAAATAAATATAACAAATCAAATATTAGTATATTAGAAGCAAAGAAAAGTCGGTACAATTCAAATAAATTACGCATACAATGTGAGTTATGTAATGTTTATGAAAGCACAGAAGTCCATCATTTACAATTTCAAAAAAATGCTAAAGATGGAATTATTAATGGAGAATTTAATAAAAATCATAAGGCCAACTTGCTAAATATATGTGAAACGTGCCATCAAAAAATTCATAGTTTAAATCAAGAATTTAGAATAACTAAGACAAGTAATGGTTATAAATTACTTCCATTGTAAATTATTATTATAATATTATTATACTAGTATAATAGTACTATAAAATGGAAAAATCTATGAAAAGTTCTAAAACCGAAAAGAAAGAATACAATTATATTATTCATTCACATGGAGCTATTTTTACAAGCCATCAAGGCGATGCTAAAAAATATATGGCTATTAATATACCAGAAAATGTAGAAATATTTACATATACAACATTTGGAAAAGTAGTAGTCACTACTTGTTATAAAAATTATTTTATATGTGATAATCTTGAGAAAGTTGAAGCTAAATATAAAAATGCATTATTTAAGATAGAAAAGCCTACTCATAAATATAAATATAAAGAAGGCACACAAAATATATTTCCTGAGGCGATGTTAATACCCGATACAGGACCCATACTTAAATTTTATAGTGGTATAGTACATTGTATTCCGCACGCTAATAGAACCAGTACTATTAAAGGAATGGAGATTATTCACAATATGGATGCTAATAATGCAAAAGATTGTGCAGATGACTCAATAAGAAAATATTATAAATATACAGACGCTGAAGATAAGCAAAAACTTTATGATACTAATACAAAATATAGTGAAGATTATAAAAAAGTTATAAAAACACAAGGAAATAAACGTGAGGCACCACTTGCTACTATTAATAAATGCGGAGCAATTTTGCTAAGTGAAGCAATTAAAATAATTCAAGCACATTGTGAAAAAAGTATGGTGTTAATAATACAATAAAAATTTATTTAAATTTCTGCTTAGATGAAATGAATATTGAAGAATATGGTGAGAATAAGAATTATTATTTAAGAGAGAATAAAGATAAAGTAATAGAATTTTTGACTCAAAATAAGAAAAGTCTAACTCCAGAGCAAATAGATAGACTATACTATGATTATTTAGATTATCATAGTTTAGATACTGAGTCTATAATTAGTAATAATTTGCATGCCACAAATTTAGAAGAATTTGCCAAAAATTTAGATACAGATTATGTAGCAGACATACAAGATAGTTTTAGTTATGATTATGTATATAATAATAAAAATTTTAAACTTATATTTTCAAAAACATCAACACATAAACTTGATACTGCTAATTATCATAAATATGATATGGTTAATAGTGATCATTATTTGGAGTTAATAGATAAAGCAATACGTAAGTTAATTAAATATGTGGTTAGTTGGCATATTTACTATTCTGAACTTCCTAATAATATTACTATTGATGTAAGAGAATTTGAACAACCAACTAAAGACGATATTTTTAAAAAATTAATACACGCTTTAACTTTAATGGATGAAAAATTACAAACCACTATTGAATTTATTTCAGAAAATAAAACATGGCACCTAGTAGTTAACTTATTACATGACCAGTATTTAGAGAATGAGAATGAGAAATATAATAATAAAATTTCAAGGGTAATAGGAAGAATATTTGAACCTATACAAACATCACATAAAAATATGTTATCTAAAATTATTAATATTAACTTAAAATTATCCGTATTAGATGAATCAGAGGATAAGTTATATAAGCGAATGAAGCAACAAATTATAACACAATCAGACTTAGAAAAAGCAACCAGAGAAGCAGAAACAGCCAGAGAAGTCGAAAAAGCAACCAGAGAAGTCGAAAAAGAAGCCGAAAAAGTAGCCAGAGAAGCCGAAAAAGAAGCAGAAGAAGCCGAAGAAGCAAAAAAAGAAGCAAAAACAAAGAGAAGTTTCAGTCAAATATTAATGTCTTCTTTTGCTCGTAGCTCCAGAAAAGTTGCTCCAGAACCTTTACAAGTAAAAACTATGAATACAAATACAAATAATTCGCAAACAAAAAAACTAACTAAAATTCAACGATTAAAGTCCTTTTTTTTTAATCCTAGATCTAGAAGATATGCTACAGAGACAACGAACACTACAGCAGGTGGTACTAAAACAAAATTCAAAAGAAAACATAGAAAGAAAAATACATATAAAAATATTTACAAAAAGATATCAAAATAATGTATCACTCTAAATATTCAAAAACTAAGACTAATATTGTTTAGTTAATTATTAACAAAGATTAGTCAAAATTATTCAAACTAATAATATTATAATATTATAATATTATTATGGAGACTGTCGTCAGTGAAAAACCTACTATATATACTTACTATATTAAGAGTCATGGAAGTATAGTCACATTAAAAAATCCTCATAGTGGTGATAACCCCAAAATTTATGCTATAACTATACCTGAAAATATTGAACTGCTTACATATACACAACTAGGATTGATTAATTATTTTGTATGCCAGCAACAGAATTATGTATGTAAAAAATATAAGGAAGAAATTTATAATTTTAAAACACCCGTTTTTAAATATACACAACAATTTCCCCAACTAATTTTGGGTCGAGACGAACCATCTATACACAATGAAGGCGACCCTCAATCAATTGTTTTTTATAGTGGTATAATACATTGTATTCCAGAAAGTAGGCACGATTCAACAAAAAAAAAAGAAATTATTCATAATATAGATACTAGTCCAAGAGATAATTGTAGTGAGACTTCAATATATCCATTATATAAAAATCTGGCATCTCGTCGTACATATAATACACATGAAGAATATAGCAAGCATTATAAAGATGTATTAGAAATAAGTGGAAATAAACGTGAACCACCACTTGATTCAATTAATAAATGCGGACAAATATTGCTAAGTGATGCAATTAAAATAATTGAAGAACATTGCCAAGCAACGTATCTTGATTATGAAAGAAGTATTATACAAATTCATATAGATGCATGTCTATTCTTAAAGAAACCTGTACGTGATAAAGGTTATACAAGTGTTACAGATTTAACATACTTTGACACCTATTTAGATACTAAAAATGACCGAATTATTAAGGACACATCAACAATTAAAACGTATTCATATATGCTATACAAAAAGGCATTTTTTATTCAAGTTTCAAAACCTGATTCATATAGCTATGCTGTATTGGACACGCCTAATATTAATAAATATGCTCATTGCTTATATATTGCTGTTAGAAGGTATTTAGAATCAACTTTTGTAGGTTTAACATTACAAGAAAAAAAAGACATTTTACCTGAAGAAATTATAATTTCTATACCAAATGCGCATTTAATGACAGATGCCCAAGTAAGTCATGTTATACTTATGATGCTTTTACAAATTCCAGGAGATGCAAAAATGAGAGCAAGAAAAGCACAAGAATCAGAAAGGAAAGCACGAGAATCAGAAAGGAAAGCATCTAGAAAAAAGTCTAATAGGTCGGAACCGTATCCGTCTTCAAAAGGTGGTAAAAAAAGACTTCAAAAATTGAAAAGATTTCTAAGACGCACAAAAAGACAAAGCGGACAAAGAAAACAAAAAAGTTAGAATAACCATAACAAGTATAAACTAGTCCAATTATAAAATACTTATAAAACAGGAATATAGTAACACATTAATTTTGAAGACAATAAGTATTTGGCTTATTTATTTTCTTATTTAGATTGTTTTTTCAAAGATATTATATAATATTTAGAAATAAAATAAACACTATTAGTTATTTACATTTTTATAATTAATATTTTCGTTTTCTTCGCTTTGATTGTTTTCTTCGTTTTGATTGTTTTCTTCGTTTTGATTGTTTTCTTCTACCTCCAGCCTGGCTACCAGGTGGAAATAAATTATCTATATGACCTTTATAAAAACAATAATGAAACATTTGTCTCAATTGATTAAAATTCGAAGGTGAGTAGTCGAAGTTGTCCCAAAAGATGCTGTCGACGTCTTGCGAGTCTGTTTGTTTTACCACCTGATCAAGAGTTATACGTGCTACTGTCATAATGTCTGTAGCATGACCATCAAAAGGTACTTCTCTTAATCCATGTGGAAAAAATAATTTAAACTGGTCCGAACCATTGCTAATATATTTATTTGTAAGTGCGGTCGCAATAATATCATTTGTATTTATTACCTTATCTCTATGGGATCTGATACCAAGGTAATGGCGCGGAGCCGGGACGCTCGTTGGATCTAAATATTCTAATAAGCAATATGCCCATCCAGGTGCTACAACTTTAGACATCCTTAATCCTGCAATATTTTTGTTTACGCGTCCTCCCATGCTTACATCATCTAAAGTCGCATAAACAAAGCAAAATAATGCTAAATACCTTATATACCACACAATTTCAGTTAAGGATTTATCTACCCCATTGAATGGCGCCGCGTTTAAAAGTTCTGTCAATCTTATATATTCAACATCGTTAGATTGAAACAAACTAATTGCCGACGTTATAACACCAGTGTTAGTTTCATCAAAACCGGTAATTAAAATACAATAAAGAATAAGGTCATTAGGGTAAGTTGTAATAGTGTCAAACGTTATGGGCTGTGTCGCCATTATATAATATTTAGAAATAAAATTAATCACAATTATATTTATTTACATTTTTATAATTAATATTTTCGTTTTCTTCGCTTTGATTGTTTTCTTCCACCACTGGCATAATATAAACTCCTAGAAACCGGATAGAAACTCCTAGAAACCGGATCATAGACACGATGATAATCCGGATGCCCAAGAATTTTGTTTATTTTTGTTATATATGAAATAGGCTCTTCAAATAACCTTAACGCGACATTTATAGCATAATCTTCTTTAAATTCAAAAACAATTTTATCCAGTGTTCCGCTTGCTACATACATAATGTCCCTCGCCTCGCTATACCAAGGAGCTTCTCTCGTAAAAGTTTCCACTCTAATGCGAGCCCCATTTTTTGTAACTGGCCGCTGTTCAATATATCTAGTTGCAATTGCGATTGAAATAATATCAATTGCTATTGACAACTCATCTGCGTCTATGTTGTCGCCTAGAGAATATACATTGTACTCATTATTATAATAATTTAATAAGCAATAGGCCCATCCAATTGCTAGTTCTGGATCCATTACTAGTCCTCCAATATTTGTGGAGGGGGGGTCTCTACTATTCACTTCGACCAGTGCAGCATAAACA